>Ga0233432_10001705_pt1 | contig 20997 bp, 15 predicted proteins | sample SI_122_August201_6_FD_179870 | JGI IMG/M metagenome (GOLD analysis project Ga0233432, IMG submission 179870) | Seawater microbial communities from Saanich Inlet, British Columbia, Canada - SI_122_August2016_10_MG | ecosystem: Environmental > Aquatic > Marine > Inlet | place: Canada: British... | reverse complement strand
GTCGCCACTGATCTGATCCTGATCAGCGGTGACGGGATAATCTTTGTACTCTCCCAGGCATGGCAATGCCAGGCTGTCGACAATGCTCTTAATCTGCTCAAGACTCCAATCATCCCGACGCCAGGCGTGAAGCTCACACAAACCACGAAGAACCCAACCATGAGAAGAGAGTTGCTGTTCACTGAAACGTCCCTCATGGACGGGGCCGAAATAGCCCTTCTCGTTGAGGTATTTCGGCCAGAGTGACAGCAGATCGTCCAAGGTTTTTGGCTGCCGGTCCAAAGCGCGCGCCAGCAGGACTTGCCCCAGCAGGAGTCGCCCCTCAGTATCGCCCGGCCAACCGTCTGTCTTCATACGCTCATACATGGCTTCGGGGATATAGGGATCCGCTTCCAGTCGCTCCGCATTCCTCAGGGCCCGGCAGTAGAGATCCGCTTCGGATTCGATCGATAAGGTCTTACTGCTCCCATAACCGATCCGGTCAACTGCCGGCACATTGTTCAGAGCGTGGGTTGATGATGATGTGATTGCCGTAGCTGCAGCATTTGGTTTTGGTAGGTTCATTAGATTACTCGTTTCACTATGGGGGTTATCTTATCGTAAGGAAGCTCGTCCGAGCCCGCCGCCACAGCAACAAAAATGAAGAACAACAGACCGCTGACAATACGCCTACCGATAAGACTTAGATTGCTAGGGATTTGCTTTTTGAGTGAGGTGGTCGGGGGAGCTTTCATGGGTTGATAAGGGGGTTCTTATTTCGTTGCAGCTACTAACTTTACCGGTCTTCCAACCCAGGTTTTACCCCAACCCTTTGCGCCGGATTTTCGGTAAATGGTGGGGGTGGAATTCTTCAAAGCATCAGCATGAAATGTAGGTGCATTTCCGAGAAAAATTATTTCCTTCAATTTTGGACAAATTCCAAAGGTGTATTGACCAATGCGCGTCACACCCTTTGGTACCGTTAACGACGTAAGATTTTTGCAAAATGCAAAGGTTGCACTGGGTAGGGACTTGATGCCGCTGGGCAAGGTGAGACTGGTGAGTCCTGAATGTTGAAAAGCTCCAAAACCAAAGCTTTTCACACTATCGGGGATGGTAATACTGGTTAGGTTTTTACAGCCATTAAAGGTCATGGCGCCTATTTTGATGACACCTTCAGGAATAGCAACCATCTTAAGATTTGCGTATTCCTGAAAAGCACTGTTCCCAATCCGGGTAACAGGTTTGCCTTTGATCTTTGCAGGTATGATAATCTCTTCCACCTCTTTATCGGAATAACCGGCAATCATAATAGCACCATCCATGACATGATATTTGAAGAGGGAGGTACTTGGGGTTTCTTTCTTCTCCTCGCCCACTTTTGCTTTAAAGGGGAGGTTGGCTTTTTTAGAGCCTTCACGTATGACAATTTGAAGAGCTAACCTCTTAAACTTTGCCTTGGTTCCACGGGCATTAAAAGTGACCATGTTGTCAGATATGCTTGAGCCCCAGCTATAACCCTTCACCTCCTTACCCCGAGTATCAACTAATTTAAGTTCAACAAAACCAACACTCCCTTCCCTCATCTCGAAATCGAGCTGAACGTCATCTCCAAAATTTCTTTTATCGTATGAGATTTTAATGCTGGTAGCGGCAAGGGCGGAATGAGCCAACTGGCCATTGGAAACCTTCAAGATATTGGGAATGGTGACGATCTTCTCTTTGCCACCGGTCAAAACCGTGACAGAACCCTGTACGCTTTTAATGCCAGGAACATTTTTAGGAAGATTGTCAAATTTTATATTGAGAGCGATACCCTCTTTCGGGTGTTGTTTTCGGTCAACCATATTAAACTTAGACCCAAAACCCCTGTCATCAATCTTTACTTTTTTTCCATTAGACGCGATGCCGACCCCTTGAACAGGCCCAATTGAATATGCTTTTTGGGCTTCCTTACCCCGCAACTCAACTTTAATATTGCATATTGTTTTGGTTGTATTTTTGCGCCCATCCCAAAAGGGTGTGGTAGAAACCTTTCCTACGGCCGTAGCGCGTATTCCTTTGACAATCTTAACCTCTTCTACCTTTTTTGCCTTTTCTTGGACCTGCTTTTCGTAGCCAATCCCTTTAAATGCGACGTCATCGCCAGACATTTTCTGACTCAAACGAAGTTTACCACCCTCGAGTCTAATAACGGCAGTTCCCGGTTTCCCACCCATCGACTGTTCAGGTATTTTGATCTGGGTGGCACTCTCCAGCGTCCCCTTCACCTTGTCGGGATTTTCGAATTCAGCATGGATGGTGACAACAACACTCTTCGGCCCCTTTCCCGCTTCAATTTTCATTACATCGTCGAGACCGTGGTACTTACCTTTCCATCTGCCAATAAAGGCATCGCGGGATTTCGAAGAGAGATTTGAATCGATACTTTTTTTACTTTGACACATCCCCGATGGTGCAAACATGGCAAGAGCAAGGACCATCACCGGAATGAGAAAGTTTCTCATCATGTGGGTGTTTTTGCTCTTGATGGCTGCCTTCTGGGGTAGACTTTGCCCCTTGTGGTGGCCCGTACTAGTTATTTTGATGCTCAAATTTTCTCCTTCTCAAGACTTAGATTCATTTCGTTTACTTTATCGCGAACGGTTTTCCGTTCCGCTGATTGCCGTCTACCTTAAGGGTTTCACGCCTGCCCACCTTCACAAAGTCAGCAGCACGTGTGGAGAATATGTCAGTGAGATACGTTTCTTTCGGCAACCCGTCCAGATAGGTTGGGTTCTTCTCATTTTCCAGTTTCTGCTGCAAACGCGGCTCGCGTTTGCGGTCGGTCATCCACTTCGCACCATCCTCACGGTAGGGGAAGAAATGCGACATACCACCATGGTGTTTGAGCACGTAGTCGAAACCGCGCTCCCAGGCATGGTTACCTGGTAGAGTTGAATGCCCTTTCTTCCGATCCTCATGAAAGCCGACGTGCCATTTGCCGATCATGCCAGTGGAATAGCCTTGGGCCTTCAACTGCTCGGGCAGAATCAGTACAATTTTCTTCGGTGGCAAACCGAAGTCATGGTTGTTGTCGGTGCAACCGAAGCGACTCTGATGCATGCCTGTCAACATTCCTGCACGTGATGGACCACACTGAGGCGCGGTCACGTAACCCGCCGTGAAACGGACACCGGACTTGGCAAGGCGATCGATGTTCGGGGTTTTGAAATCCTTTACACCCTGGCAACCCAGGTCGTGATAGCCAAGGTCATCCGCCATAATCAGTAAAATATTTGGCCTGTACCCAGCTTGTCGAGGTGGTCGAAGGGGTTTGTCTGCTGCCGAAGCCGTTGACATCATACACAATTGGATGCAACTCAGCAGGGAAGCTATTCGGATCAGTCTGTTCATTGTTTTATTTCTCTTTGTTCTCAATACCTAAAAATGTGAATTTCGCCAGACCCAAATGGTCCTCAAGATGGGTTTTGTCATATGATCTTTATTTCTCTAGGAGTTCTATGGTTCCAATCTTGTAGCGCCGTTGGCCATCGCCGTTCTTCAGCGGCATGGCAATTGTGGGTGTGCCGTCTGATTTGCCGACGGAGATGTATAGATCGTAGGTCCCCGGTTTGGTCGTTGGTGCATAGAGACCGATGATAAATTCGCTGGTGTGCTTCTTGACGGGAGCCTTGCCAATGGGACCGACCTTCAGGTCGCGCAGATTGAGGGTCTCATCAACCAGGACCGAGACGATGCCGCCCTTGCTGTCCTTGAGGGTCAGCGCAGGAAAACCACCGGGGTAACAGGGGGCAACGCCCTTGTTGGTCCATGACCAAGAGACCTTGAAGTTCTTTGTGGTGTCTCCATGTGGGGTGACGTCCTTGTAGGCGGTAAATGCGTCTTGCGGGGTGGCGATTGTCACGACTTTGGGCCAAGTTACTGAAACAGGCTTTAGACGGTAGCCCATGCGTTTATTGATGGTGTCTATCATCTTCGCGTTGTCTTCGAGATACTCTTTCGGAAAGCCATGGATCGACATGTAGCTGGCATGATACGCCTCGACAGACTCGATGACCTTCTTAGGGTACCAGACGCCCCTCCCCTTGCAGGGGCCGTAGTGCTGATGCTCGAGAATCACCGGAAGCTTGGGCCAGAAACGTTGCGCCATCTCGGCGTGATGCCACGGCTTTGCGTCCTTATGCATGGCGGTGATGATGCTATCGTCGCGGATGGTGACTCCCTTGCTCAACGCGTAATCCGTAATAGGAAAACGCTTGCCGGGTTTGTTGTGCCCGGCAAAGTCGTCGGAGATGCAGAGCAATGTCTTCTTAAAATACTTCAGGTGCAGGTCGATGTGCAGCTTCTGCAGTTCGATCCGATCCTGCTTGCTGCTGGCATGGGTGTGGCCTTCGCCCCAGAGGCCGTAGGTGCCGATATCGACAAATTCGACGCTGGGATTGCCATCGTAACGCTTGGCGTAGGCGGCTATAAATGCTTCAAGTTTCTTGAGAAAGATCGGATCGTCGAAGAACGGATCCCACGGGCCGCCGCTCTTCACACGCCCCTTGGCATACTGGTAGAAGGTCCCTTTGGCTCCCGCGTCTTTCACCCACTTCGGCGTGGCATAGGTCATCCAGTTCTCCGAGCAGGTTATGCGCAGAGCAATCTTCTTGCCTTTGGCGATCCACCGTTGTGCCGGTGTATCCAGGATAGCCCAGTTATACTTGCCCTCTTCGGGCTCGAGATAGGACCATGGGAGACGCAGGTAGACGGTTGAGACACCTGGAAAATCCTCAAGCGTATCCGAGGGTTCCAGCTTGGAGCCATAGTTGCGTGCCACATTGGAGTAGAAGTGCATCGTCCACCCCATACCGGGGTTGATCAGAATCTTACCTGTATCCGCCGGCTTAACCGTCGTCGTGTCCTGCGCGAATACTGCAACGCTGATAAACAGACAGAACATAAAAGTGTAGATTTTTAAATTTCTCATTTCGTACTCCCGCGCCAAACGATTGGCGCAATTAAGGTTTTTTGTATTTTCTCACCCTTCAAAACAGATTCGATTGCCAAACGGGCAATCTCTTCGGAAGGATAGGCGAGGCTGGTTAAAGGGACGCAGTTCGTTTTGGCTAAAGTCGAGTTGTCGGTGGTCACAATGGCCACGTCGTCCGGCACCCGCAGACCCTTCTCGGTGAGGGCCCGAAACATTCCCTTGGCCATAAGGTCGCTGTAGCAGAAATAGACCTCGGCCAGTGGCCCGCCACTTTCCAGATAGGCCAGCGTGCCTTTGTAGGCAATGTCGAATTCACCGTCCGCCGAGGTTAATCGACATGGCATGCGGTAGTCGCAGGAGAGCCCCTCTTCAGCAAGAACCCTGAAGAGGCCTTCGTGTCGTCCTCCCTTTAGCGAATGCCCCAGATAGCCGATATTTTTGTACCCGCGCGCAATCAACTCGCGGGAAGCACAGGCATAGGATTCCACGAGATCGCAGCGAACATAACTGCCGGTGTCAGTGGCCTGACTGATAAAAACCAACGGGGTGTCGATACCTTCTTTCTCGATCATCTCCTGAATCGCCGTCTGTGAAGCATCACTCCAGACGTTAAGGATGACACCAGAAGCGTAGCAGTCGAGCATCCGCCGAACAGAGGCCAGCTCTGAATCAATACCTTCCTGCGAGGTGTTGAAGAGGATGGAACGGTCATTGGCAGTGGCCACCACCTCAAACGTATGCAGCATATCAGTAAAAAAGGGATTCGCTGTGCTGGTAAGGATCAGCCCAATGTTAGTCGTCTTTCCGCTTCGCAGACTTGCAGCTACCGGGTTGGGTGTGTAACCCATTTCCGCCGCAACCCCTTTGATCTTGGTTATATTCTCTTCACTGACCCGGGTATTGCCCATTCGCCCACTCAACACGCGGGAAACGACGGAATACGATACACCCACTTTCTCAGCAATAGATTTTAACGTAGGTCTGGCCATAAGCAATTACATGAACAATGGTTTGTTCACTAAGTATAGAGATTTCTGGCGCGATGTCAAGAGGAAATCTTTTTCGAGCGCTCTATCCAAGGCAAAATATCCCTAAGGATTTGAAAAACAGAGGGTTATACTGCCATAGAAGATATTCAGAATGAATTGTCCAGTAGAAGAAATAAATTATTAGCTGAACAAGTTGAGGATGATATATGGAAGTTAGGTGTTCGAGAGAATGAAGTAGAATATGGCAGCACAAACTTAAATCTTGAATGGGATATTGAAAATTCTCTATAACGCGTGGGGCGTAAAAACCTCTCAAGCTGCTGAACGGTAATAATAATTCAAAGTATTACCTAATCTAGATCGACATTTTATCTTTCCAAATTTACTTCCAACATCATCATTTGGCTTTATAATATGCTCGTTTATTCCCTGGTGATTGCGTTCTGAATTATAATATTTTAACCACTCACCTACTACACCACGAAACTGCAATTCACTCTGAGGTATTAACCATTTTAAAGCTTCAGTTTTAAAAGTTAAAAAGTATCTCTCAATATACGCATTCATATTTGGTGTTTTAATTGTAGTTTTTACTGGCTTTGTTCCAAAGTTTTTTAATAAATCTGTGAATGCTTTTGTAAATATCGTATCATTATCCATAATGCAGTGTGTGCAATTAATTGTCGATCGTATGCTGGAATAAAATTCAATAAAGATATTTGAAAATTTAACAGGCAGGACGCTAGAACCTCAATTGCAAGGTCGGCCTAGAAAATTATAAAATTATGTATGTATCCTCTGATTAACAGGATTTGGTGTTAAAATTGGTTGAAAATTGTAAGATTTGGTTTTTGGCTAAAATCTATTGTCTTATTGAGTCCCCGAATTTTCACCCTAACACACAAACAGAAATGAAATTGTTATACTTTTATAATTTTACAAAAAGTAGTGAAAGGTAGAACTCTTGCATTATGCTCTTTAACTTCGTAATCCTTCTCTCCCATGTGAACTTGGTAAAACATTGGGATTGGAGTTCGCTTAGCAAAATAAGCAATCCTTGAACTTATTTTCTGGTCTCCACTTTTGCACTCTACCCCAAACAAAGGTTTTTTGTTTTGAGTAACAACAAAATCGATTTCTCTTTTTTGACTATCTCTAAGAAAATGTAATTCCATTTCATCTCCATCATAGTCTTCTTTTGCGTGACAATACTTAAGTAAATTTGAAGCGACGAGGTTTTCAAACCGGCTGGCTTCATCTTTACAGAGAGACCAGTCCCACATGAATAACTTTTTCTCCTTTTTCATGGCTCTAAGGTGGGGTATACCATAGGGTGTAATCCTGAAGCACATATATAAATTTTCAAGAATCTGAATCCAATGATCAGCTGTTTGGTGAGAAACGGAAAGATCTTGACTGAGGTTGTTAATAGATAGTGGAGCCCCTACTCTGTCTGGTAAAAGGTGAGCCAAGAGTTCAATAGATGAAATGTCTCTAACAGCCTCAAGGTTGATAAGATCTTCCTGAACAACCCTAGATACTCTTTCCTTTTGCCACCTTTTGTAATGCCTTGAAGTTGCCTTAAAAAATGGTTCAGGGAACCCTCCAAATTCCATGATATGCATGAGATCACCTTTCGTTGGCTCAGTATTTATTTCATATAAAGAGAGTGGGTGCAGCCGGTGATAGTGATATCTTCCTTGCAATGAGTCTCCTCCTTTTCTGTAATAATCTAGTCTAGCAGACCCTGTTATCAAGAATTGGCGTTCAGATTTATAAATATCGTAAAACCCTTTGACTAGATTCCTCCACTCTTTGTATTTATGTATTTCATCAAGAATTATAAATTTTTCATTTCCAGGTAACTCTCCTTTTAATAAACTCTTTTTAACAGAGACGACATCCCAATTCATATAGGCTGGGTGTCGCTCATTCCCATCATTTAGAAGGCTTAATGCAAGCGTCGTTTTCCCTACCTGACGTGGGCCTCCAAGGAATACCATTTTTTCCTTGAGATCATCAATTATTTGTTCATTTTTATATCTAATCATGATCTGATTTTATTGTGATAATATTTAAGTCAAGTTTAATAAAAACATGAAATTATTTAAGTTTACTTAAGTTTTAACAATTATTTTAAAAGTCCTATTTTACCAAATACGGTAGCCTGTAGGCAAATCCGGGGACAGCTACGAATGACACTAAGATTTCGTTAAGTCACCCTTATGGAGTGGTAGATACATTAAGGGTAATTTTGCCACTGATGGACCTTAAGATTAGGCAAGTCTAAAACTCAATAAGACAATAGATTTCAGCCAAAAACCAAATCTTAAAATTTCCAGCCACTTATAACACCAAATCCAACCCCGGCTCTATTTTCTGAGGTTTAAACCTCAGAAAATAGAGCCGGGGGACGTTTTTCATCCATTTCTTGATATTTTTCTACCCATTTCAGTAATTTTATCTTTCCAAGCCGATACCTCACCATCAATACATTTCCCTTTTAAAAAAAATATCCCAGTTCTCCCCTTAATAAACAAACCCACATAAATTTATGTATTCATAACTCGTTTATTATCTAGATCGAATGTTATTATAGGTTTGTTGACCCAATTTGAAGTAGAATCGTGCCAACCTACCGGCTCGCCAGTAAGAATGCCATCTTTTAGTTCCCTACTTGTGCTGTCTGCCCAAACTCCCGAGGTCTTCGGACTGAAAAATCCACTTCCCGAGTTATGTACATACGGTAAATAGGTGCCGTCTAAAAAACCTGGGGACACATACATAGTTATTCACTAGAAATTGTAAAAGTTGGCTTTTGGAAAAAATCTATTGTCCTGTTGAGAGTACCCTCGTTAATCGACCTGTTTCCGATACTGAAACGGCGTCACCTGCCAGTGGCGTTTGAAGCGTTTATCAAAGTACTTGCGTTCATGGTACCCCATAGCCTTAGCGACATCGTTGATGTCGGTGGCGGTGAAGCGGAGCAACTGTGCGGCACGCTGCATGCGGAGATCTTCTAGATACTGGAGTGGACTGGTGTGCAAAAAATCTTTGAAGAGAGCACAGAGTCGTGCCCGGGAGAGATTGGCGGCCCGGGCGACTTCTTCGAGTCGAGTCGGCACTTCGATGCGACTGTGCAGAAAGGTACGAGCTTTTTCGATGCGGGGATCAACTGTTGAGGTGGCCAAGCGGGCCCGAGTTAACAGCAAAATATATTCCAGTTGGTTAACAATTAGGTTGCTTGTCAGTGCTGATGGACTGTTGATCCAGCCATCAATGGTGGCAAAGCAGGTGGCCGCCGTTTGAAGACTGGTCGGGTCCAGATGCATTCGACCAATACCAGTGGCCATGTTGTCAGGCGGCAATAGCGAAACCAATCGGGGGGGGATATCCATAATTACAAAGGAGGCCGTCCAACCAGTATCGGCATCGGATTTCCAACTCTGCCATGCCTGTGGCGCAAAGTGAAGCAGGTCTCCTACACCAACAGAGATTTTTTCTTCGGGCAGGCTGTAGACAGTTCCACCGGCAAGCGTGATGGATATAAGGTGGTGCGGAAAGGTTCCTGTCCAGGTTTTGGCCGGCTCAACCTGCTGGCTCACTCTGGCAAAGTGCGTTTCTCCTTGATAAGGCTTCTTCATATCCCAAGTATAAGACTATATTACCCTTTTTCAAGACATAAATGGGTTGTTTGGCTTGAATTCAGGAATATACTATCACTATTGATAATTTGAATTCTGGAAATTCTTAATATATACTATGAAGAACTCAACCTATGATGTAGCGGCTTATATCTGGCCTTCCTATACCGGTGATGAACCGCGGAGTCGTATCTTTTGGCCCGAAGGCAATGGTGAGTGGCAGACGGTCAAAGCGGCGAAAGCCAAGTTTGAGGGTCACAACTGGCCGCGCAAACCTTTGTGGGGTTACTGTAACGAAGCTGACCCACGAGTTATGGAGCAACAAATCGATGCCGCCGCTGACCACGGGGTCAATGTCTTTATTTATGACTGGTACTGGTATGATAATCGCCCTTTTCTTGAACAATGCCTCAATAATGGATACCTCAAGGCACGCAACAACGACCGAGTGAAGTTCTATCTGATGTGGGCCAATCATAATGTGAATTGTGTCTGGGATAAACGACTTGCCCATACAGATTTGGGCACGGTAATTTGGCAGGCGGCGGTCAACCGCACCGAATTTGAAAAGATAGCCTTACGTCTCATCGAGAAATACTTTACGCACCCCTCCTACTATACCATTGACGACTGTCCGCTCTTCCAGATTTACGACCTCAACAACCTGGTTTTAGGCCTTGGAGGCCTAGAGCAGACGGTAGATGCTTTTGGTTGGTTTCGGAAACAGGCCGTGGCTGCAGGGCTGGCCGGGTTGCACCTGCAACTCACTAGCTGGGGTGCCAGCAAGCTCAATTTGAGCGGTGTCGATGAGGGTGCAACTTCGACCCCTGCGGAGGTAGTAACCCAGTTGGGTTTTGACAGTTTGACTCATTATCAGTTTACTCACTTCACCGATATCGATCGCGATTACAGCGATATTATAGTAGATGTGCAAAAAGAGTGGTCGCAGATGGATAACGATTACACCATCCCTTATTTTCCCCATGTGTCCGTGGGCTGGGACAATAATCCACGCTTTGAAACCTTTCGTCCTGGTGTGGTAAAGAATAACTCCCCAGCCGAGGTAGAGCGCGCCTTTCTGGCGGCACGAGAGTATATTGATACTCACTCGGACCAACCGCCCCTGATCACCATTAACAGCTGGAATGAATGGACTGAAACCAGCTATCTGCAGCCTGACGATCTGTATGGTTACGGCTATTTGGAAGCAATAAAAAATGTATTCACCAATAAGGAGTGTTTCTGATGACGTTAATCCCCTTTCTACCGTTTCGGTTTTTCTGTTTGCTGAGCTTTTTTATCCTTATCGCGGGAATGGGCATGGCTGCAAGCCTTCCGAAAGGAGTGACCAGCAAAACTTTTGACAACCCGCCCAACGAGTTTCGCCTGGTCCAGTACCAGCTCACCCGTGGCACGCTCAAAGAGTATCCAGACTGGGGCATTGGCGGGTATATGGGTTTCTTCTATAAGAACCTCTACAAGCAGGGAACCAAAGGCATAAAGCAGATCGGACCCTTGGTCGATGCGGCCAGCAAGAGCGGGCAGACCGTCTGGCTCGCTGATGACTGGGGTTATCCCAGCGGTATGGCAGGTGGTCGGGTGGTGGCCGAGAATCCAGACTTTGAAGTGAGGTCACTGGTGATGCTGATTCAAAAAGGAAAAGGGGTTAAGTCTGTGAACTTTTCTTTACCCAAGGAGTTGCATGACATCGTCTGTGCAACGATTTATCCGGTAGAAAACGGTGGCATAGATTTGCAAGCAGGCAAGTCTTTGAAGCCAAAAAAGAAAAGTGTTTCCGGCAAAGGGCTGGCAGGCTCCTGGGAGCTTCGGGTCTTTGCCCGCTATACCCGCAGCAAGAATGTTCAGGCCCAGTCGACCATGAAACAGTTCGGTCACACCGGTCGCTATCCAGACCTCATGAACCGCAAGGCGATGTCCCGCTTTATTGCCAATATGCATGAACCCATCCTCAAACAGATCAAAAGCCCCGGAAAGAAGGTCGAAGGGTTCTACTGCAACGAGCCCAACCTGATGCAAACCGCCTGGAATGGCAACGAAAAATACGCCTGCACACCCTGGAACGAGGATCTGCCAGCGCTCTTCAAAAAGATGCATGGTTACGACCTCTTTCAGGTACTTCCTTATCTATTTGAAGGCAATAATATCACGGCCCGTCGGGCACGTATTCACTACCGTCAGACCGTGGCAGAACTTTTGACCGACAGCTTTGCCCGGCAGATCAGAGAGTGGTGCAACAAGCGGGGTGTCAAATCGAGTGGTCACTACCTTCTCAATGACTATCTGCCGCAACACGTTCAGGGTTATGGGGATATGATGAAGTTTGTCTCCGAGTTCGATGTGCCTGCGTTGGATATTCCCATCCCCAACCCTAACCAGTTCATGAGCTTTCGCTATCAGCAGAGTCGCTTCTTTAGTTCTGTGACAGCCTGGAAAGAACGATCCACCACCCTTATGCTACTGGACCCGATTATTGGGGGCTATGGTAGGGGCCGGCTTTCGCCTGAACTGCCGCTTTTGATAAACTCGGTTAATATGGCTAGCTTTCATGGGGTGAATATTTTCAGTTCCTATATCCCCAGGACCCCCGGCAAAAATGCCAAGGGTTACACAAAAGATCAATACAGGTTTCTCAACGAATACTCAGGGCGAATCACCCAGGTGCTACGTGGGGCAAGCCGCGAAGCTGGGGTGGCACTCTACTATCCCATCGCTATGTTTCAGGCCGATCTTATGGCTTCCAATCAGCGTTGGATGAATATCAACGGCCTACACAAAAAACGTCAGCAGGCCTGGGACAATACGGAGAAAGCACTGCTTGGTGGGGATATTGAATACATGATCGTCCATCCCGACGGTGTGGTTGAAGCAACCATCAACGACGGGCGAATGACCATCGGTCATGGTTCCTACCACACCTTGGTCATGCCTCAGATGGAAATGATACCCCTTGCGGTAATCAAGAAGCTGGTTGCTTTCCAGAAGGATGGCGGCAAGGTGCTCTGGGTCGACCAGACACCCAGTCAGGCCGAGTACAAAAAGAACAATCCGGCTGTCAAAGCAGTCATGGCGGGCGCAAAATCAATCTCGGTTAACCAACTAGCCGATGCCGTTCCCCAATCCTACTCAGACGAATTTGCTCTCACCTTTTCACTAGGTCCTAAGACATTGACCGTCGGCCGTTTCCACCAAAAAGGTAAACAGGTATATTTGCTAGTGAATCGCCTTCAAAAAGATATTTCGGCTAAAATCAAAGGCCCCAAAACGGTGCAGGTGCTAGACCCATCCACCGGCAAGATTAAGAAAGTATCACTGCCGGCCACGCTGCCGATCAAGGCGGTTAGGGCGTTGATGCTGATCCCATGATAATGGTCTCTTTACAAAAAGGTCCGGGTCGTGGGCACAGTCGACATTGTTTTTCATCAATGGTCGAACCAAAAGCAGTTCGTTCAACCCTACATTCCCCCTCATTTGGAAAAAAATAATATGAATAAGAGATACACTTTTCTAATATTGTGGTTACTGCTTGCAGGTGCAACCCAAGCCATGGGTCAAAAACCCAATATCATCGTGATTCTAGTCGATGACATGGGCTGGATGGATTCTTCTACCTATGGCTCGAAATACTACCATACTCCAAACCTAACGCGACTGGCGAAAGAGGGTATGCTCTTTACCGATGCTTATGCCGCTAGTCCTCTCTGTTCACCGACTCGGGCCAGTATTATGTCGGGACAGTATCCCGCACGAATGCGGATGACAGTAGCCATCACACCCAAAAGCGTATCGGAACCGAAGGCACTGAAACCTGTTGGAAAAGCCTACTGCGGGAAGGTGGAGAGCAAAAATCATATGCCGCTGAATACTTATACTTTGGCCGAAGCACTAAAGGATGATGGCTATGCCACCGCCCACATCGGAAAATGGCACCTGGCGCACAAGGCGCAGCACTATGCGGATCATCAGGGCTTTGACTTTGTGATTGGCGGCGCCCACTTGCCCGGACCACCGGACTATTACTCTCCTTATAAAAATGGTATCCGTAATCTAAAGGCGGGACCTAATGGCGAGTATCTAAACGAGCGACTTGCAAAAGAATCGATCAAGTGGATTAAGTCGGTGAAAGACAAACCTTTCTTTCTCAATTTCTGGCACTATGCCGTTCATGGACCGATCATTGCCAAGAAGGATTTACTGCCCAAGTATCAGAAATCGCGTGACCCCAAGGCTAATCAGCGTTGTCCTGAAATGGCCACCATGTTGGAGAGCATGGACAATAGTATTGGTATACTACTGGATTGGCTCGACAAGCCGGAGAATCACAAAATTAGAGATAACACACTGCTGCTCATGACATCAGACAACGGTGGCGTGACCCATAAAGCTAAGGGTGAGAATATTTGGACCTCAAACCGTCCGTTACGTGGCGGCAAGGCCAATACCTATGAGGGTGGTTTTCGCGAACCCTGGATTGTTCGCTGGCCCAAAAAAACCAAACCGGGTTCGGTTTGCGGTACGCCGGTGCAGTCGATTGATATCTATCCTACAGTGTTGGAAGCCGTGGGACTGAAGCCTAAAACTGGTGTGATCTTGGATGGTCAAAGCATTGTTCCGCTGCTCACTGGCAAGGAAATGAAGCATCAACCCATCTTTACTGACTTTCCCCATATCTTTGGCGTGATGTGTGCTCCGTCCTCCAGTGTAAGGGTAGGAGATTTTAAATTGATCCGTTACTACCATGCTGGGAAAAATGCAGCGTCTCATGGATACGAGCTTTTTAATCTACAACAGGATTCTTACGAGTCTATTGATCTTGCTAGTTACATGCCTGAGAAGGTTAAGGAACTAGATAACCTGATTGAGACTCACCTAAGAAAGACGAAGGCGCTCACGCCCCTTCCCAACAAAAAATTTAAGGGAAACCCCCGTAGGCCACGCTCTAACCGCAAGAAAGGACCGAACCGTCCGCAAACACTAAAATTAGCTAAGAGTAGCATACAGGTGAGAAAGTCTGGTCGTCAGCGTTTTCAGTTGCTCGATCAGAACAATAAACCACGAGAAACTCACGCCATAGTGCTGGGAGATGGGGACTGGGTTCGTATCAATAACAACCCCGATGGCAGTGTTGATGTGGTTTGGGACAAGCCGAAGGGAAGCGCAACTGTTCTCTTTGGTTGGAAGGGTGGCTCTAGCTGCTTCGAAATTAACGACTGGACTATTCCTCCATGCAAACTTGTTTTGAAGAGAGATACATAGTTGATGAAATCGATGTTGAAAACTTTGTTGTGCTGTATCATGTTGAGTGGAATCTGCGTGGCTGAAGAAAGACCGGTGAACATTATTCTTATTGTAGCCGATGATCTCGGTATCCGTGATTTGGGTTGCTACGGCAGCGATTACTATCGCACACCTCGTTTGGATAAACTAGCATCTCAGGGCATGCGTTTCACCCGAGCTTATGCTGCTGCTTCCGTCTGCTCACCCACACGAGCTTCCATTCTTACGGGATGTTATCCTCAACGGGTGAAAATGACTGACGCGCTTCCCTGGGACCGTCTTTATGAAAACCCGAAAATGGTCCCGCCCAATCACTTGAAAGAACTACCAGCAAGTCTACCGACCTATGCTAAGGCGTTTCGTAAGGCCGGGTATCGGACAGCGCTCTTTGGTAAGTGGCATCTTGGCAATGAGGATCAGTTCTTCAAAAAAGGCGTTCACAAGAATTATGGATTTGATGAGGTATTCGACAGGAATGGCAAAGACAAAGGTGTGGAAGCACTCACTGCAAAAACTCTGGCGTTTCTTAAGAATAATCAGAAACGACCCTTTATGCTAACACTGATGCACCATGCGCCACATGTACCCTTAACCTGCCCCCCGAAATACGAAGCACTTTATGATAAGGTCAAACCTGGGCGGTTTCAAAAGAACAAGACCTATGCCGGCATGGTTTCCCATATCGATCATTCAACAGGTGTAATTCTCGACGCCCTCTCCTCGTTGGGATTGGAGGAAAATACCGTGGTTATCTTTACCTCGGACAATGGAGGGTTGAGTAATGTAACCAGCAACAAACCCTACCGAGGGGGAAAAGGTGCTCTTTTTGAAGGTGGCATTCTCGTTCCTCTTATTGTCCGTTGGCCCAAACGGGTCATAGCCGGTACTAGCAGCAGTGCGATGGTGCATAGCGTAGACCTTTTCCCCACTTTTCTCGACATTGCTGGTCAAAAACCAAGGCCCGAGGATCATCGAGATGGCATAACCATGGTGCCGTTACTTAGCGGGAAGAAACCAGTCAACCGTACTTTATTTTGGCATTTTCCTCATCGTCGTGACCCCTCATCGGCGGTGATCGATGGCGACTGGAAGTTAGTGCATCACATCGACACCGGGAAACGTGAGCTCTTTAATTTAAAGAGTGACGGCAGGGAAAAAGCAGACCTTGCCGCAACAGAACCAGCCCAACTCAAACGCTTGACTCTATTGCTTGCGGAACACTTGAAAGACAGTAGGTCTCAGCGCATGGTTAAGAACCCAGACTGGAACCCAGAGCGAAAAAGAGGAAAATGTAGAAACTACGGTGTGTTTTATCCTGCTGGGGGAAAGAAATGGCAACCGGTTAGCGCAGCCTACCCAAAGTGGTTTAAAAAGGATTAACAGAGATGAGTGAACGTAAACTATCAATGCGAGAGAAGCTGTCTTACGGCTTTGGTGGATTTGTAGACCAGATCATGTCGGGCACTTTTGGCATGATGGCATTTCCTATCTACAACATAGCCTTAGGTCTGGATGCTAGGTTGCTAGGGATAGCCTTGTCGGTACCGCGTTTTGTCGATGCGCTTACCGATCCTATTATGGGGCATATCTCTGATAACACCCGCTCTCGCTGGGGTCGGCGTAAACCCTATATTGCTCTTGGTGCCATACTTATGGCGGTAATGTTGGTGCTAGTGTTTACACCTCCAGCGGCTCTCACCGCACAGGGACTCTTTTGGTACATAACCATAACCGGTGCCCTAATGTATGTAGCATACACTGTTTTCGCGGTACCTTATAATGCCTTAGGGTATGAGTTAACTCAAGACTATGACGAACGCACTAGTGTTCAGGCCTGGCGCATGGTCATGATCTCCATTAAAGCTGTGGCTGCACCTTGGATACTCAAGGCCTGTTTTGTTATAGGCGGCTGGTTTCCCGCCGGAGAACAGCCCGTTGAGGTGATCGGCGTTTTCTACGTGGCTCTGGGTTTGGGAGTGCTGGTGATGATAGGAACTCTTCCCATTTTGATGTTTTGTCGTGAAGCGACAGAGCAGGTTCAGAAGGCGAAAGTTAAGGCCTTCGAAAGCATCAAGGCCACGCTATCCAATAAGGTATTTAGGGTTCATCTTGTAACCATCTTTATGGTGATGATTGGCGTATTCATATTCGGTCCATTAAAAATATATCTGAACAACTTCTACGTATACGGAGGGGATAAGGATGCTGCTGCAACGATGATAGGCTATAGCGGTTCTCTCCAGGCCATCTTCGGTTTTCTTTCAATTCCACTGATTACCTGGCTTTCCAAACGCATCGGAAAGAAGGCGACCTACTCTGGTGGCATTATTGCAAGTGGCCTTATCTTTCCCTTTTCATGGTTTGTCTATACGCCTGACATGCCGTACCTTCAGCTCATTATACCGATTCTGACGGCGCCTGCGATCACTTGTTGCTGGGTGCTAAATCCATCCATCACGGCAGACATCTGCGACCACGACGAACTTCAGACTGGCCAACGCAGAGAGGGGATGTTCGGAGCTGTGTGGGGCTTTGCGTTTAAAGCTGGGATCAGCGGCATATCATTGGTCATGGGCGTGATGATCGCCTGGACCGGATTTGCCGCAGATATTACTACCCAGAGCGATGAGACGATCTTTCGTATGCGCCTGCTGATGGTTGTGATTCCCCTGATTTTTCTAGCTGGCGGTGGTCTTTATTTTGCCCTATGCTTCCCCTTGACTAGAGCACGTATGGTTGATATTCAGGAAAAACTGAAATCTAGCAATAAGGACGAATAAGAGTAATTTATGCCGACAGACCTGCCCAATATTCTATTGCTTCATGTTGATCAACAGCGTTACGACTGTCTGGGCTTTACCGGTCACCCGCAGGTTAATACTCCAAATCTAGATCGCCTGCGCAGTCAGGGAATGTCTTTTACCAATGCCTTTACCCCTTGCCCATTGTGTTGTCCGGCGCGTCAAACGCTGCTTAGTGGTGTCATGCCTGAAGTTCACGGTGGTTTGTGGAATTATGACTCCCAGACTATTCCCGGTCTCTCTTCAGAACAACCCACCTGGACAGCGTTACTCAAAAAGCAGGGCTATCAGATGGCCTATTTCGGCAAATGGCATGTTTCTCCAGAGCATGACCCGACAGTCTTCGGCTATGATTCGTATCAACCCCAGGCGGGGTGGCTTTCGCCCAACCGGATCAAACGTTATGACCTGCCGGATAATCCGGTTTGGCCCCATACTGGGTATGTGGATGGTTCTAAAATCAACGATACCTTAACGCACAAACTCGCAGCAAATGCCTGTGAATCGATTGAGTCATGCGCTATGGAGCGAGAGAAGCATGGCAGACCCTGGCATGTTCGCTTTGACCTAAGCGAACCGCACTTGCCTTGTATTCCAGCTGAACCCTTCGCTTCGATGTACAAACCCGAGGATATGAAAGAGTGGCACAACTTTCGGGATAGCTTTGATAATAAACCCTTTATTCAGAGACAGCAGCTCAAGAACTGGTGCATCGAGGAATGGGGCTGGGAGGAGTGGTCGGTCTACGTGGCACTCTATTTTGGCATTATATCCCAAGTGGATGATGCGGTGGGTCGCGTGCTGGATGCCCTCAAAGCAACCGGGCAGAGTGAAAACACTATAGTAATATACACCACCGACCATGGAGATGCTGCCGGAAGTCATGGCATGATAGACAAGCACTACGTGATGTACGAAGAAGAGGTGCATGTACCGCTGTTGGTGTGTTGGCCTGATCAGGTGGCTGCTAACTCCACCTGCGAAGATTTTGTTTCAAATGGGCTTGATTTGGGACCGACGCTTCTGGAAGCCTGCGGTGTTGAGATTCCCGAAACATTTCAGGGTAAGTCGTTCCTTCCACAACTCAGGGGCAACGAGGCTGAGGCTGGCTGGCCGGTGGCCTTCTCTACATACAACGGCCAGCAGTTTGGCCTCTACAATATGCGGATGATCCGTGATAAACGCTACAAGTATGTCTGGAATCCTACCGATGTTGATGAATTTTACGATCTTCAGGAGGATCCTGCAGAGTTGGTGAATTTGGCAGGCAGTGAAGTGGATAAGCAATTGGGCTCGGACTACCGAAAGAAACTGGGTGAGCTTTTTGCTTCACTTGACGACCGTTTGATCACGAAAAGCCATTGGATGCAACAGTACCTAAACTGTAATTTTGAGAAATAGGAATCATAAAATGAAAACAGACCATCCCAATATCCTCTATATCCTGACCGACCAGATGCGCTCAACTGCCATGGGTTGTGCTGGTGTGGAAAAGGTCAAGACGCCGAACCTCGACCGTCTGGCTGCGGAAGGAACACGCTTTACTAATGCCGTGGCCAATACGCCTTCTTGTGCGCCTATGCGCGGAACGATTCTCACTGGCCTGCACACTCTCTCCCACGGGGTAGTCAACAACGAACTGCAGGTTAAGAATGATGGACCGACCTTTGCTGGTGCGCTGGGTAGTAATGGTTATAAGTGCGGTTTCATCGGTAAGTGGCATCTCGATGGAGGGCCGCGCAGCGGCTTTACACCTCCCGGTCCGCGTCGCCTTGGCTTTGACGATTACTGGGCGGTCGCCAATTGTACCCACGACTATATGAATTCTTTTTACTACAGGGATGATCCAGAACCCGTATTTATTGATGGCTACGAGCCGGTTCATCAAACCGATCTGGCCATCGACTTTATGTCTCAAAAAACAAATGATCCCTTCTTTTTGGTACTCTCATGGGGGACACCCCACGATCCGTATCGTCAGATGCCTAAGGAACTCTTGGATCGGTATCCGGTGCAGGATGTTCAGCTCATGGAGACCAATAGCATCTATGTACCAAGCGAGATGATGCAGGCCAAACGAGAAATGATGGCCGGCTATTATGCCCACATAATGGCCTTGGATGAACAGTTTTCAAGGCTGGAAGTTGCTCTGAAAGAGCAGGGGTTGTATGAGAACACCATCGTCGTCTTCACCGCTGACCATGGCGATATGCTGGGCAACCATGAACAGTATTACAAGAGCCAGCCCTGGCGTGAATCGGTCGGCGTACCGCTGCTGATACGCTGGCCGGGGCAGATCCCACAAGACCGGGTGACCAATGCGCCAATTAGTCTGATCGAACTTACCTCCTCTCTCATTTCGATGACCGGCACCACTATTCCTTCGGCCATGGAAGGGGACGACCTGTCAGCACTGATTCTTGGCGATGAGTCTGCTGCTCCCGATTCGGTCTTCATCAACTTTGCACCGAACGTACACTGCATTCCATCACCGCCATTTCGCGGTGTCGTGACGCGCACGCATACCTACGCAGAAGATGTGGACGGGCCTTGGTTGCTCTACGATGATAAAACGGATCCTTTTCAGAAAAATAATATGATCACCTGGGCCAATTGTGGCAACCCGAAGGTGATCGCGCTTCAGCAGGCGCTGCATGAAAAAGTAGAATACTGGTTGGAGCGAACTAACGACCCTTTTGAGGATGGTGACACAGTCAGCGACAAGTATCAGCCCGGTCATGTCGGTGGGGTTCTGCCCCATGAACCGGCGCCAGAGTATTTTCTAGCGGCAAGGCGAGGACAGTAATTAATATGGGCTTCATGATGCTGGATTTTTTGTTCTGCTGTAAATATCCTTTAAATAAATAAGTGAAGAAATTAAAAATAAGAAAGGTAAATAATGGATAATATTAAAAAATTAAAAAGAAGAGATTTTATAACGACAGCTAGTTTAGCCTTTACTGGAATAGCTATGAGTCAATCAGATATTTTAGCTAAGAATAAAGCCAATAAAAGGCCAAACATTATTCTCATCCTCACCGATGACCACGGTTATGCAGATATTGAACTAAAAAATTTACATAAAGATTTAAAGACCCCCAATGTTAATTATCTGATGAAAAATGGGGCCCATTGCCCTGAAGGATACTGCACTGCCCCACAGTGTGTGCCCTCTCGTGCGGGAGTCATAGCTGGACAATATCAAAATAAATTAAATGTAGAAGAAAACTCCGCCTATAAAAACGATAAAAAGGGGAAAACAGGAATAGAGGTACCTAACTTTGAAATGTGGAATAATACGAAAAAATGGC
>Ga0233432_10001702_pt1 | contig 21020 bp, 19 predicted proteins | sample SI_122_August201_6_FD_179870 | JGI IMG/M metagenome (GOLD analysis project Ga0233432, IMG submission 179870) | Seawater microbial communities from Saanich Inlet, British Columbia, Canada - SI_122_August2016_10_MG | ecosystem: Environmental > Aquatic > Marine > Inlet | place: Canada: British... | reverse complement strand
ACACCTTCCTTACCTTCTATCAGCGCCGGGGTATCGCCCCAGGAGACGCGGTAAACAGGATTGTCCACCGACATGTCGGGTGCAGTGATCTTGTCGAACTGTCCTGAGCCTTCCAGGTGCACATGGCGCCGAAAGTTCTCCAGGATTGCTCTGTGCAAAGGATTTTCAGTACGCTGCAGTAAAGCCTCAACGGGATCCATGCATTCATATACGGCTTTTTCAAAACGATTCATTATTTTTCCCCCAAACGGTTTCAAATTGCTTGTGAAATCAGTTTTTCACTTAATTCCTGTAGTTCCTGTAAGGTCTGTTTATCAAAGGCCTGTGCATCAGGTTGAGCTTTTGTAAGGCCATCATAATATCCGCCACTTAATAATACACTGGCGTCTCCCATGATCAGGTTCTCCAATGCATCGGCACCTTCTTCAACAGTGGTTCTGCTATCGGGCAGAGCGCTGGAGTCAAGAACCATCTTGGTATTCATTAAGGTGGCGGGATGTAATGAATTAGCACTTACGCCAGAGCCTGCCAGTTGCTGTGCCAGGTCCATGGTATGAAGAATTTGGGCTAATTTGCTCTGGCTGTAGGCTTGATAATCACCATAATTATTCTCAAGCATGGGATCGTCAAAATTAATCGCGACCTGAGCTATTGACGCAACGTTGATAACCCTGGCAGGGGCAGATGATTTTAATAATGGCATCAGTTCTCTTGCAAGGAAATAGCCGGCAAGGTAATTGACAGCAAAAAACATCTCAAGTCCGTCTTTACTTAATTGCCTTGGTGAGTCCTTCGTTCTTGGGCCAATGCCCGCGTTATTGACCAGCACATCCAGTCGACTCCGGGAAGCCAGAATATCCTTAGACAGTTTTTTTACTTCGGCCAGGGAGGAAAGGTCCGCGTTGAAATATTCAATATTGGCCTGATCAGTCAGTTTGGCCAACTCATTAATGACGAGTTGGCCTTTTTCTGGATTACGGCCGTGAATTAAAACTTTGTGACCTTGTGTTACCAGACGTCTGGCAACTTCTTTACCAAGGCCGTCTGTGGAGCCAGTAATAAGAATGGTTTTCATCATCAATGACTTTGCCTGATATTGTTTTTAGTTTGAAAATCCGTAAAGGCGATGAGGATTATCAACAAGTAATTTTTGCTGTAAATCAGCATCCGGGGCCATCAATGGGATCAGATCTACAAGATCCCCGTCGTTGGGCATATGCTCTTTGATATTGGGATGGGGCCAGTCTGTTCCCCATAAGACGCGCTCGGGAGCAAGCTCAATGAGGGCTTTGGCAAAAGGCATGGCGTCGGTAAAGGGGGGGCCCGCGGAAGAAATTCTTTCAGCGCCGCATACCTTGATCCAGCAATTATCCCGCTTGGCGAATTCAAGCAGTATTTTAAAGGGCTCTTGTTCCAGACCATCTTTGGTCGGCACGCGGCCCATGTGGTCAATAATGTAGGGAATTGGCAGGTTGTCCAGCAGATCCTGGAAGCCTACTAAGTCAATGGCATCAAAGTGGAGGACAACATGCCATCCAAAGCCTCTGATTTTATTGATAATACTGTGGAATTCATCCATATCAGGAATGCCTCCCAGATGTCGCACGAAATTAAAGCGACAGCCACGGCAACCTCCTTCATGGAGTTTCTCGATATCTGCTTCACTAAAATCATCATTGATATTGGCAACACCGCGATAAGCGCCACCACTTTGAGCAATGGCGTCAAGAATGGGATCGTTATTAGTCCCATGACAACTGGCATTCACCAGCACAGCACGTGTCAGCCCAAGAATACTTTGCAGCTTTTTGAAGTCATCCAGCCCGGCATCAGGGGGTGTATAGGAGCGGGTCGGGGAGTAAGGGTAGACGTCGCCAGGGCCGAAAATATGGCAGTGGGCATCAGTCGCATTGGCTGGCAGTATAAATTTGGGTGTCTTGGTATTTGGATCTGGCGCTTTACAGGACTTGGTCATTTTTTAATTTTCCCCATGAAAACTTCATAATTTCAAAGCGCGTTAATTTATCACAAAAGGGCCTTGTCAGACTAAAATAATTAATGCTTGAACTCAGTGATAACAGGAGGTTTTGCTTGATCTGTCAATTATTCAGAAAATCAAGTAGGCTGGTATTTCCGCTGGGTGAACAGATATTTCGGAGCATTACAGTATGACTAGAATAATAAAAATCCTCGTGTTTGCCATCCTGACACTTACCTTCTTCCCAATTTCACTACAGGCGCAGGAATGCGACAGGGCATGTCTTGAAAGCTTCGTTGATCGTTACCTGGATGCCGTTACCGATAATAATCCCGATGCTATCCCAATCGCCAGCGATGTGCGTTTCACTGAAAATGGTCAACGACTGAATCTGAGAGATGGTCTGTGGCAGACCATGAAGGGTAAAGGGGAATACAAAATTATTATTGCCGATGTTCCGGCTCAGCAAGTGGCATTCCTGGGCAACATATTTGAAGATCACCGCGATCCCCTGCAATCCACAGGTGTACTTTTATCACTCAGACTACGAATCGAAGAGGGTGAAATTAGCGAAATTGAACATTTTCTTGCGCGCAGTGCCAGTGCTGCAGAAAGAATTTCCGCGCTGGAGGTAAGACCTGCATTCACTTCGGCGTTAACCGACAGCCAACGCATGTCTCGACGGGACTTGCTGGAAGTGGCAAACATGTATTTTACCGGTATGCAGAAGAACGATGGTCTTATGGATTATCCCTTTGCAGATGACTGCGACCGCCGGGAAAACGGTATGCAATCTACCAATGCACCGACTCCAGAAGGAGAAGCACGCCCTGATCCCTCGGATGCTACCGGTTATTCATCACAATGGACCTGTATGGAGCAGTTTCAATCAGGGCTGATCTTTTTTGTCAATCGAATCAGGGATCGTCGCTTCGTTGCCGTGGATGAAGAACGAGGATTGGTATTTTCCTTTGTATTTTTTGATCATTCCGGTGGTGAATTCAGACATGGTGTTACACCAAATGGACGTGAAGTTGTGGCTGGTCCGGTACAACCCTGGACCTGGGGTATTGCCGAAATTTTCAAGGTGTATGACGGCCAGATCCATGAAATTGAAGCTATTCTGGAAAGAGTGCCATATGGCATGAATTCCGGCTGGTCAACCTGGGAGCAGGGCATGTCTGATGAGTTGCAGGACGTTACGTTTTCTGACGAATAAAACTTTTCGAGTAGTTGCAAGTTATAAGGTACAAGGTACAAGTGGAAAGGATGTAGGCCGGAAGAGCGCAGCGATATCCGGCAAGACGCCTGCTTGAGACTTGAGACTCAATTCCCCGATGACTCGAGCGCCTGTTTCCCATACAATTCAACGTTGATTCAAAGAAGTAGAATTCCCCAATGTTTCTCATATTGAAAACAATCCACATGTGCTGCGCACTGATCAGTTTTACCGGCTTTTTGTTTCGGGCTTACCTGATGGTGAATGATTCAAAATGGTTGAATCATAAAATTGTACTGGTGACTCCACATCTGGTTGATACAGTGTTTTTACTCAGTGGTTTCAGCATGGCCTTTGTGTTGAACATGGGCTTGTTTGCACAGGGCTGGCTAACCCTGAAAATATTCCTGCTGATGTTTTATTTGTTGTTTGTAGGAATCTCCTTGAACCGGGGCAAAACAAAAAGCATTCGAATAGGATCTTTCTTTCTCGCTATTGTTACTTTTCTTTATATCGTTGGTATTGCGGTTAACAAGACCGGGATTAGCTGGTTCGCCATGCTTTGAACGATGGTGAAGGCTTCTGCAGGGGCTTGAATATTTGTAGGAGGGACTTTAGTCCCGAAAGAATGGTGCTGTGTTATTCGCGGTTGAAACCGCTCCTACAAAAAATAGCTTTTTCAGATTATTTATAGCGCCGACCATGTTTGAACACCATCGCGGGGTCCCGCAAGGTGCTGAAATGCCGTAGTGGACTTCCTGGCACAGCAATAACATCTGCCAGTTTCCCCGGGGTAAGTGTACCTACCTTGTCAGCTACGCCCATATAGGCCGCTGAGTCTGATGTTGCCCATTTGATGGCAACCAGCGGGTCCATGCCCAATTCAAATACCCAGGTTTCCAATTCGCGCCAGGTAGACTCGCTGGCTGGATGACCGAAAGTACCTTCATCGCTGCCAAAGGTCATAATTACACCGCGTTCACTCAAGCTTTGCAGTTTGCGCTTGATAGTGTCGGATGCCGAGGGTGCTTGTACTGTAAATGTTGCATCGGCAATGGCCTGGCGAATATCTCGTTCGATCTCCACAGGCAAGTCGAGAAAGTTTTTCGGATCGTCCAGCCATTCCGGATCAGCGGCCAGTTCGTCAGTATTCAAGATCATGCCCACAGTGGGGTTCCAGTACAAAGGAGTACCGCTATCAATACGCTGCTGAACCATGTCCAGAATATCTTCCGGATAGGTTGGCGTATCAATGCCAATGTGCTGAATTTCATCTACGCCTGCCAGCAGAGCGACCCGGATTTCTGCGTCAGTGCGACCATGGGCAGTCACCCGGACACCGGCATCATGTGCAGTGTTGACGATGGCGTTAACAATACTCTGTGACTCAGTGGTGGTACCAAGAATTTTAATAAAGTCCATGCCGTCGGCAATCAAGCGTTTTGTTTCGTTGATAGCCTTTCTTTCATTGCCTACAGGAATGATATGGGGTGAAGTTTGTGGAGCGGCCGCAGGCATCAATGCAGCGCCTGCGGTATAAATTGTGGGTCCTGGTAATTCACCTTTTTCAATGCGTTCCCTGACCCTGACAATATCACGCGTGTTCACGGCCAGATCTCGCACGCTGGTAACACCTGCCATTAAAAACTGGTGAGCTGATGCCGGGATGGTGACGCTGGCAAACTGATCCGCATAGGTGGAAAACCAATGGGCAAAATCCGGATGGCCGTTATACAAAAGATGCACATGGGGGTCCCATAAACCCGGTAGCACTGTCATGCCTTCTGTTGAAATCAGCTGATAGTCTTCGGGGATAGGTAATCTGCCGATAGTCCCCACGGCTTCAATATTCTCCCCGTTGATCAAGACAATACTATTGGGTACAGGTTGCGCTCCTGTCCCATCAATCAACAAGCCGCCCACAAGCGCATATTTATTTTGCTGCGCTAAAGTGAGACAAGAGGCGAGAGACAAGAGACAAGCAAGCCAAATTACGCTACATTTTTTGAACATAGTTCTGCTCTAAAGATCCCTGCAAAAAATACAATAAATAATTATGGTGCATCGGGGTTAACAATTCTGTCATAAATACGAACCAGTTCTATAGGTTCTGAAAAAGCTGCGGGGCGGATATACAATTCTGCTTTCAGACGCATGCCACCCTCAATAAGGCTATAGGTTTCGTTGGCAAATCCTCCATCTCTTGGTCTTCCTTCAACCAACAATTGATTGCCTTCCCAATGGGCAAAAGAAAAATCTTCAACTGTTTCGATGCGGTTAAGACTAACAGATTGGCTGCGTCCGTCTGTATAGATCGCGCGCTGATAATTATCTTCATAGGTGAAGCGATATGCTGGTTCATTTAATTCGATAGACAGAATTTTGTCATAGGATAATCGGTCATAGAGTTCCTGCTCCTTGGGTCCGCCGCGGAAGCGATCTTCTTCGCACTTGAGCCAGCAACGATTTACTTTTTGTCCCATATTGCGCAATACGCGCTCGACTTTCTTGTCGGTGTTCTCGCTGAGTTCCGCATTGAGAATCCAGTTACCGGATAGGGCAGGTCGTTCCTGCGCCTGAGCAGGCAGAGTGCAGACGAGTAAAAACAGCGTCAGTGCATAACCGGCAATGGGATTGGCTTGAGGACAAAATGACATGATGACGTAATCCTTTGACTAAAAAGTGTAGACTTTATGCGGCTAAAAAGCCAGAAGGGGTACCTGCTAAACAAACTGTCCTTTATACTCTTTGGGAAAAAGCTCAGAGTAAACTCAGGATTAACCAAGGGATAATCTGAATAATTACTCCATTACGAGTCAGAAATAACATGGGAAAGCATATGTTTGGCAATAAACTACTTATAGCAATTCTTCCAGTCCTGCTAACAATTAGTGCATGCAGTGATCAATCTGACTCTGCTGCCAACTCTGTTCAGCAAGCTTCCCGCAATGATTCCGATGTCAGTGCATTGCAGTCTCGCCTTGATTCCTTGCGGGCAAGAGCGCAACGCATCAAGGACGGCAATGATATTAAACGCCTGCAAAGAACCTATGGCTATTATCTTGATGAGGCATTGTGGGATGAACTCACTGATTTGTTTGCTGATGATGCTACCGTGGAATATGCCAGAGATGGTCTTTATCGCGGTAAGGACAGAATTCGTGAATATCTTTATCGATTGGGTGATAACCGGATAGGCCTGGAAGAGGGGCAGCTCAATGAGCATTTTCAGTTGATGCCGGTTATAACTTTATCTGACGATGGCATGTCGGCCAAAGGACGTTGGCGGGCAGTTATTCTCACTGGGCGTTACCAGGAGTCAGCCATGTGGGGTGAAGGGCCCTATGAAAACGAATATGTGAAAGACAATGGGGTCTGGAAAATCAGCAAATTACGCTGGTACCAGACCATCATGGTGCCCTATGAAGGGGGCTGGGGGCTGAACGAAGATGTCACCAAGGGAATCTATGTATCACCGCAATTCCCGCCTGATGAGCCACAAACAGACTCTTTTGGTTCCTGGCCTGAAACCTTTCTGCCGCCTTTCCATTTTGACAACCCTGTGGGCCGTTATGTGCATGTCGAAGCCGCAGAAGGAGAGGGTTAATGAATATTTTCAGATTACTGCTTGCTTGCCTATTGCCTCTTGTCTCTTGCCTCAGCTTCGCACAGGAGAATGATTTGAATTTCCTGGCTGCAGAAATTGCTGCAACAGAATTAGAAATCCAGTTGCTGGAAGATGAAAATGACATAGAAAATCTGCAGCGTATTTTTGGTTTTTATATCGACAAACATCAATGGACGCAGGCGGCTGATCTGTTTGCAGATGATGCTACGGTTGAACATGGTGGCGAAGGAATCTACGCTGGCAAAAGCAGAATACTTGAATATTTTCAGCGTATGGGAGCAGAAGGTCCCCAGGAAGGTATTCTTAATGACCATATGCAATTGCAGCCTGTGATCCATGTTTCTCCAGACGGGACGGCAAAAGGGCGCTGGCATCATTTTTCCCAGGAAGCTGAATTACGCGTCAGTCATTTCTGGGGTACAGGCATTTATGAAAATGAGTACATCAAGGATGATGGTGTGTGGAAAATCAGCAACTTGCATCTGTACTCCACCATGCGCACGCCAGTGGATGATGGCTGGCAGGTGACGGCACTGCCCAGATCCGAAGCCAGTACAGAATTTCCGCCAGACAGCCCGGCGTCGGTAGATTATGAAAATTACCCGGCGGTGTATGTTGTGCCGTTCCATTATGACAATCCTGTGACTGCGCCCAATGTTGCGCAACTAACTGTCTCGTTTGTACCATCCCAGACTGCAGAAGACCTGCTGGCTGAACTTGACGCGATGGATCACCGGCTTGACCGACTTGAAGATGCTGATCATATTGAGCGCTTGCAAACCATTTACGGTTATTACCTGGCTCGAAATCAATGGGATGAACTTACCGGTATTTTTGCCTCAGATGGCACCATCGAAATTGCCATGCGCGGTGTCTACCGGGGAGCCGCCAGCATTAGGCGCAATTTGAACCTTTATGGTGTTCAGGATGAATTACCGGGGGAGTTACATAACCATATGCAATACCAGCCAGTGATTCACGTAGAAGACGATGGCCAGACCGCCAGACTACGTTCAAGGGCATTCAGTATGATGGGATCTTTTGGTCGCCAGGGACGCTTTATGGGTGGCACTTATGAAAATATCTATGTCAAGCGTGATGGCCAGTGGATGATGTTCAAGGATCAGCAAATTAACACCTATTTCGCTGGTACCGATGACGGCTGGATCAACCTGACCCGTTCCGCACCACCAGGTATAACCGCGAGCAATCCGCCGGATGAGCCGCCGTCAATGGAGTTTGAGATGTATCCGAAGGCTTTTCTGCCTCCCTATCATTATGATAATCCGGTGACGGGTCGGGTTGAGGTTGTTGAGTGAGGTACAAGGGACAAGGTACAAGGTACAAGTGGAAAGTGGAAAGAATTTAGGTCGGAAAAGCGCAGCGTCATCCACCAAGGTGTCCGCAGGACGCTCGAAAGAAAAGTGCTTTGTTCTTCGCGGTTGAAACCGCTCCTACAAAGGATAGCGAATCAATGTAGGAGGGACTTCAGTCCCGAAAGAAAGGTGCTTTGTTCTTCGCGGTTGAAACCGCTCCTACAAGGGATAGCAAATCAATGCAGATGTTAAAGGTAAAAAAAGGGGTGCTAATTAGCTCCCCTTTTTCTTTCATCCTGTATCCTTTATCCGCCTTTAATCTGCCGGTTCGATTTTTAGAATTGCACCATCACGCTGTTCTGTCGCCAGGTAAATAAATTCATCTGGCCCCATTTCAACATCACGTACTCGTTGCCGAAGCTCTGTAATCAATGATTCCCGGCGCACTTCCTGATAGTCGCGATTGATCATGATGCGTTGCATGTGTCCTGTTCCCGGGATTTCGCCTGTACGCAATGCGCCAACAAAAATGTCGCCTTTCCAGGCATGTAGAGCATCGCCAGTATAGAAAAGCATGCCTGAAACAGCGATAGCCGGCGTCCAATACACCAATGGTGGTTCAAAGATGGCATGGGTGGGGCGATCATTAGTTTGCCAGGGACCAGGATAGGTTCTACCGAGACTGACTAAAGGCCAGCCATAGTTGTATCCTGCTTTGATCAGGTTTAGTTCATCACCGCCATTGGGCCCATTTTCATTTTGGTACACCTCACCCGTTTCAGGATGGATGGCAAGACCTAGTGCGCCACGATGACCATAGGAAAAAATCTCTCCTCGTGCTCCGGGCTGATTTGAAAAGGGATTGTCCAGTGGCGTGCTGCCATCATCATTCAGACGCAGAACTTTTCCTCCAAGCGTACTGAGGGATTGCGGATCATTGCCATTGGTAGTGACATAGAGTTTTCCATCATGACCAAAGGCAAGGCGGGCTGTGCCTGCTACACCCGGGCCTGGATCAAAAATGTCGGCAAAACCCTCTAATGAACTACCGTTCCAACGCGCCCGACCAATGGCAATATTGCTTGTCCCTTCGGGTTTTGGCTTGCTATAGCTGAGATAAAGTAATTGATTGTTTTCAAAATCCGGATGCTTGATCAGATCAATATAACCATGAGACGTTCCACCAGCACCGGATTCGCCAGCAAAAACAGAAGGCGGGCCGCCCATTATTGGAGTGGGCTGTAATTCACCATTTTCGATGAGGTAAATTTCGCCGCGTCGTGTGATGGTCAACAATTTTCCATCGGGTAAGAACTCCAGCGCCATTGGGTATTCCATTTTGGCAACCACGGAGACTTTGATATCCATTCCTTCTGCTGTGGGATAGGTCCATGGGCCTTCGCCCAAAGGCAAGTTCTCAAGGCCGGTTGGCGCAGTAGGAAATGGTCCGCTGAAAGGAATATCTCGCTGGGCATTAGCCGAGGCAAGAGGCAAGAGACAAGAGACAAGGAGCAAGGAAGCCCGTTTCAATAATACAAAGGTTGAGTTCATAGAAGATTTATTCCTTTATTTATATATTGTGGCAATGTTATTGCAGTGTTTATACCAGTTATATTGCGATAAGTTAATTTATAGGCTTATAAAAAATTTTTACTTAAAAAGTCGATAATCTTTTTATTGTACGCCTTTGCCAATTGCAGGGCTTCTTCTTCATCAATATCCCCGCGTGCTGCCATACTTTTTGCCACCAATTCTGGCTTGCGAAACAGGGACACTACTACTGGATCCTCCAGATGCTGGTAATATTTATCAATGGTTAACGCGGTGCGTGGATCTTTCCAGCCCCAGAGAGGTTTATTATTTTTGCTCTCGATCAGGGCCTGAGTATCAGCATCATTTAAGGATTTGTTAACGTCTTTCCAGTTATCCCCACCCAGAATTTCGACATTTTTCTTCAGAAAATCCATATCTTCGAAATGTCCCTCAGGATTGTCTGGCAAGCCGGAGAGGAGGTCATCCCCCATATGTACGCCTGCCTCATGTAAGGCTTTGGCGACCAGACTTGAAGCGCTGCGGTGACAAGCCAGAATTACAAATGTCTTGTTCATTTCAGGTAAGTGCTCCCTCAGGTGTTTGTTTTTCAAATTGCCAGAAATTAAGGCTTTGGCCTGATTGGTCTACTGTGCGCAGATAATAACCTCCATCCCTGAGGCGCTGCCACATGGGTTGGGTAAAAGTAAATGCTGGCGGCTTAAGCTCTGCACGGGCAAAAACAATAAAGTCATCCTGAACACCGATATCAAGGTGTGTGGCGTCATCAGAAATTAATAATTCAGGTGCTGAACTCATTTTCCCCAGGTCAGTAAATTCGGCTTGCTGTGTAGAACGGGGTAAAGGTGGCGGGCCATTGGGGAAGTATTTTTTCAAAAAAATCTTCTCGCTGGCACTCATCAGACTGGCTTTGCTTTCCGGGGGTTCCGCCGATTGATTCCAGTAATGCACAGCTTTTGCCTCGGCAACGCAAACCGGCATGACCCCTTTGCGCATCAGGCGGCCGCACAAATCGGTATCCTCGTAATAAAGGAAAAAATCTTCGTCGAACACTGGCATTTTGTGCTGTCGGAACCATTGGTTGTCGACAAGCAGGCAAGCACCCGAAAGAACCGGCTCACTAAACGGCGCGGTTTCTTTCCAGAAGCGAACATGGCGGGCTATTGCCAAGGTGCCTAAATCTGGACTGTCAGTCGGGTTTTTGTTGGGTATATGCCTGTCAGACAGTAGCCATAAAGGGTGACCCAGGGCCGGAGGTAGTTGCAGAGTACAGCCATCATCCCAGAAAAAGCGTGGCCCGCATAAAGGGGCATTTAGCTGGCAGGATGCATTCAGCAACAGTTGCAGGCAATTATCTTGCAGTCGCACATCCGGGTTAAGAATTAATAACCAGCGCGTCTGTGTTTGCTCAGTCGCGAGATTAACAGCAGCCCCGAAACCAATATTTTCAGACGGGGTAATAACGGTGGTATTTTCGAATTCGGCAGAAGCAGGGTCTATGTCATTGCTATTGTCGATAACAATGATGCTATTGATCTGATCTTTTATTGTGCTGATGAGTTCGGCAGTATCGTTGCAGTTCCCATAATTGACAATGACGGCAGTGACTTCTTGCTGGGCTGATAAATCCATTATTTATGTAATCTAGAACTCATCCAGGTCATTAGCCATGACAACATCACCGGCATAAGTGCGTTTTACTTCAGCGACGATTTCATCTGCAGAGGCGCCAAAAAATATGATGTGGGTAAGAATTACCAGTCCGGGCTGAGCGATATTGGCAATATCAGCGACCTGTGCGCCGCTGGTATGTGAGTTACCGTGATAGTCCTGCCAGAATTCAGATTGCTGGCTTAAACGGTCGCCACTGTAAACTTCATGAATCAACAGATCTGCACCCTTTGCTTTTTCTGCCAGTAATTCGCTGTAGGTGGTATCTCCGGAGATCACGATGACTTTATCCCGGGTAGTGATTTTATAACCAAATGCAGGTCTGATTTCTCCATGCGGAACGGTAAAGGCTTCAACGACAATATCATCATTGCTAAAAACAATGCCGTCTTCGATTTCTGTAGCATTTGCCACATAGCCCAGTCGGTCTGTCACTAATTGTTCTGGTGTGCCTGCCGCTCTAATATCTGCTTCTATAGCTGACATGGCGACCATGTTTTTGACATATTCAGCAATGCCTGCAGGCCCATAGATAGAAAGACGCTGCTCACGACCCCACCAACGGCCACTGGCCAGTTCAGAGACATCATGGATATGATCACTGTGTAAATGCGTCAAGAACAGATAGTTAATATCCTGAGGATAGAGTTCAGGGATGCCGAGACCTTGTGATGCCTGTACAGCCGCTTTCACCATACCGCCCCCGGCATCAAAGATATAAGCTTCTCCATTAGTAATAACCGCGACTCCTGGGCCTGTACGATCAGCATCCGGTATCGGAGTACCAGTCCCAAGAATAACAACCTGCGTGTCTTTTCTGTCCTCGGCTGCAAAGCCGCATGAGCAAAAAACCAAAGAGAAAAATATGCCGGAAAGGGTACGGGAAATAGTCATTAACATAGGCTTATCTAATGTTTGTGTGAGCGCAAGAAGCATAAAGAACATCTGCTACAATGGCAAGATTCGCAGTCCTTGGAAGATCACAGAATTAGATGAATCCCGCACTTAAACCCTTCATAGAATCCTTCATCAAGGAGGAGCAGTTACCCGAAGAATATTTCCAGGCAGTTGAGCATTGGTTCCTGCCCATGGTGGATGAGGTACTGCAAAAAATTTCGTCACACCAGGGCACGTATGTCATTGGGGTAAGTGGCTGTCAGGGCAGTGGTAAATCTACTCTGGCGGCATTGCTGGTGTTAGTCCTGTACAAAATGCTTGGCCTGCGTTGTATCAACCTGTCCATTGATGACTTTTATCTTACCCATAAAGAAAGGCAGGCGCTGGGCAAGTCAATTCATCCTTTGCTGGCCACCCGGGGCGTTCCTGGTACCCATGATGTCTCTCTGGCTATTAAGACTATTCAGGACTTGAAAAATTTCGGAGAGGTTGCAGTTCCCCGTTTTGACAAAGCGCTCGATGACAGATTACCGGAGCGGCAGTGGCAATCTGTGCATGCTCCGATGGATGTGATCGTCCTGGAAGGTTGGTGCCTCTCGGTAGAAGCACAGCAAGAGACTCGGTTAGCTGAGCCGGTTAACGATCTTGAAGCGCTTGAGGACGGTGAGGGAACCTGGCGAAAATATGTAAATACGGCAATCCGGGAAAACTATGGTGAAGTTAATAAGCTGATCGATTATCTGATTATGTTAAAGGCCCCGTCATTTGAAAAAGTGTATGAATGGCGACAAAATCAGGAAAATAAGCTGCTGGAAAAAATTCAGAATGAAAACAGCGGGTCGATCGATTACAAACATATTATGTCGTCAAAACAACTGAAACGTTTTATTCAACATTATGAACGGGTGACGCGCCATGGTTTGGAGACTGTTCCGGATAAAGCCGATGTGGTCTATCAGCTCACAGACAAGCAAACTATTGAGCAGAGACTCAAATAAAAAAAATAATACTATTTTAAGTGGACCAGACAATGCAGCAATTGATTACAGAATTACAAGCCTTACAGGATACCGATATATTACTGGGTGAGGGCATTTCGGAAAAATACCAGCATGACTGGTCGGCAGATGCGCCCGGCGTTCCAGGCGCGGTAGCCAGACCGGCCACGACTCAAGCGCTGTCAGAAATATTAGCGCTGTGTCATAAAAATGATCAGCATGTAGTGGTGCAGGGTGGCTTGACCGGGCTCACCGGCGGCGGCATTCCAAAGTCAGGCGAGATTGCCATCAACCTGGAAAGAATGACTGGTATAGAAGAGCTTGATGTAGATGCCATGACCATGACGGTAAAAGCCGGCACGCCGTTACAGGTAATCCAGGAAGCTGCAGATGACGCGGGGTTTATTTTTCCTCTGGATCTGGGCGCAAGAGGCACCTGTAATATTGGCGGCAATATCTCTACCAACGCTGGCGGCAATCAGGTATTACGTTTTGGCATGACGCGCAATCTTGTATTGGGTCTGGAAGCAGTGATGGCCGATGGTACTGTCATATCTTCGATGAATAAAATGCTGAAGAACAATGCGGGTTATGATCTTAAACATCTGTTTATCGGAACGGAAGGCACATTGGGAATTGTGGCAAGAGCAGTGTTGCGTTTATTTCCTAAATCCAAAAGTCGTTGCACTGCATTGCTGGCCTTGAATAACTTCAGGGATGTAGTGAGCCTGATGCATAAATTAAGCGCTGATTTTGGTGGCTCTCTCAGTGCTTTTGAAGTTATGTGGGAATCCTATTTTCACTTTATTACAGACAATGTAGATAGCATCGATTCCCCTATGGATCAACGCTACCCGATTTATGTACTGACAGAATTGGAAGGCAGTGATGCAGAAAAAGATAAGGAGATGTTTGAAAATACATTAGCGGCAGCTATGGAAGATGGCTTGGTCGTTGATGCGCTTATTGCAAATTCTGAAAAGGACAGAGACGGCTTCTGGAAAATTCGTGATGGCGTGGGTGAAATTTCTGCCTTTATTAAAGGGTGCGCCAATTTTGATATCAGTGTACCGATCTCTTCTATGGAAGCTTTCCTCGAACAGGTAGACAAGGAAGTAAGCGCTGAATTACCCAAGGCAAAAATACTGGTCTTCGGTCATATTGCTGACAGTAATCTGCATTTTCTGTGTCACACAGGCAGGGCTGACGATATAAAAACTATCTATGCCATTGTCTATAAAGTGGTGGGTGATTTTAGTGGTTCAGTTTCCGCTGAACATGGCATTGGCGTTCAAAAAATTAAATATCTGCATCATTCCCGCACGCCGGAAGAGATTGCCTTGATGCAAAGCTTGAAACAGGCGCTGGATCCGAAAGGGATTTTAAATCATGGCAGGGTGCTACCGAAATAATAGCAGTCTTTTTCTTTCTGCTTTTACTCTGTGTTCGAATCCCGGCTTGAAGCTGTAAGCATACGTTTACCTGTTGCATCGAGAACGATTGATGTTGCGTTCACCAGGTTACTGCCATCCCTTGCCAGCGCTCCATCAACAGTGATGACATCACCCGTTTTTAGCGAGTTGCGTTTCCAGCCGGCGCGTAAAAGAGCGTTAGGTCCGCCCAGTTCCAGTGCCCAGTTCTCAACTACTCCCGTGTCTGTATCTGCAACATCCACATAGATAAAAATGTGAGGGTTGGTCCATTCAACATTAGTTACCTTGCCGTTCAGGGTGATTGTTTTAGATGCATCGTACTGTGCAGGAAAGGAATGGTGTGCATACCCGTTGGCTGCGAAAAAACACACACTGGCAATAATGACAAACATACTTTTCTGAATAATATTTTTCATGTTAATTCCTGAATTCTTTGCTTCCTAAAAAGGAAGATTCATACGTTCAACAAACTGCTCGTTTTCCAGGCAGATCTCATCAATTAACTCTGCATCTACAACTATGCGCTGTCGCAAAGTGGCAGACCATGGTTCTGTATATGCTCGTGGATCATCGACAGTGACTTTGATTTCCAGATGACCAAAGTCAAGGCGGGTTATTTCTTCACGTACTTTTGCCGTTTCTGTCAGTACACTGCCATTCCAGTCGATCCAGGTGTCATCACGAACACCGATGGTATCGATCACCAGTGTATCGCCATTCCAGTGTGCCGAAGAATATCCCTGCCAGGAAGGTGTAGGGTCTTCGGGCAGTGGGCGTGCGTCAGTGAAGACCTGGCGGTAGCCGGCATTCATTTCATTGAGTACCAGCAACAGGTCGGCTGTGTGTACAAACTTCAGTAAGTGCGGAAGTCCATAAGCGCGCAGGAAGTTATCAGGTAAGCAGCGTATATGGGGATCATCCACAGCCAGGTTGTCTGTGCGTTCTTTAACAATCGGGATCAGCCAGGGTTGATAGGGTAAGCCGTCAGGTAAGTCCACACCAAGATTGGCCATGTGGCGTGAGGAAGACAGGTTGCCAACATCGCTGCGCGTTTGTTCTCCCTCGGGTGTGCGGTCTGCAATCCAGATTCCGGATAGATCCGGTTTGCCGCTGGGCATTCTTGGAGTTGGAGCATTCATCTCTACGCTACCATCAGCTTTATGCGGTACGCCTGGTGTTGGATAGCCAATCCATTGAGCGAGGACAGTTGTTGGTGCCAGTGAGGAACCCAGGATGATGCATAGGAGAAGTCGGGTAAAAGAGTTTTTATAAACATTAGTGAGCATAGTGCTTTTCCTGATTCTAAAAATTGTTGCCTTCGGCAGTGGGCTCGTCAGCGTAAAACCGAGGACCCTCTTCGCTGGCCTCGATTATTGCTCAGCGGTTCATGGAGTCATGTGTGAACTCGCCCCGTATTTCGCTTTGTAAGTTACTCAGGTAAGTGATCAATATACCTTGCAGCAACCTCATCGTCGCAGACTTCAGCAGCTGGCGAGAAATCAATGTCGGGGCGATGATCCCATTGCTGCGCTAATGTGGCAGGCTCCGTGAGATAAACCGGATCTTCCACGGTGATCTCATAACGTAAGCGAGTGCGTTCCTCGGTGAGCGTTAGCCGCTCCACTGTGTGCTTGCTTCCGCTCGATGGCACGCTGCCACCGAGGCCAGAGCTGTTCGGCTCGTAGGCAATAGTATCAATCACCAGCGTATCACCATCCCACCAGCCGACCGAGTGTCCGTGATGGCTGGGTTGCAGGTCTGCTGGATGCTCTGCGTCCATGGTGATGGTGCGCACGACATGGTCGCCCGAATTATCGAAGTGAATTACAATCTCGTCTACGCCAATCTCGATTGAGCGCATTTCGTCGAGTATTGCGAGGAATGGGACGGGTTCAACCAGACAAAGTCCATCATCACGCAGTTCCGCCTGAATGGCGCGGGCTTCCGGTGTTAACGGGAAACGCGCCATGGCTCCGAAACCTGCGCCAATCGCCGCTCGGTTGGGTGCCCAGCGGCCGTTAAGGGATTGCGCTGGCGTCAGTCTGCGGCTTCGATTGCTCTCTTTGTAAAAGGGATGAATCTCACCATCCTGTGTGGTGACGTCGAGAATGCGAACCTGTTTGCCCCAGCCACCCTGATTGGGGTTTGCGCGCATGACCACTGGTGTGCCGGGCTGCAGTGCTTCACGGTCAAGGCCATCGACGAGAGCCTGGGTTATCGCCAGGCCTTCGCCTTCAACCAGCGCGGGCTCGCCATCGGGACCAGTGGTTTCGACAATCAGGTACATGTGCGGATTGACCCAGTCAAAGCGGTTGACGGTTCCTTCGATCAGGATTTCCTGGGAGGTATCAAACATGGCCTGGCTGTGATGAGCGAATACAGGTGTGCCGAAATGCAAGGCTGCTGCTAGAACAATTATGGCGCTGGCTAATAATTTCATTTCTAAATCTCTGAACGGGTAATGTATGGAAAGAATAAACGCTCATTACGAGGGAGTCCAGACTCAAGTTACGGCCTTGGACTTGGCAGTTTCCTTCCTGTGCCAGTCCTGAGTCTCAAAATCCAAATACGCCTTGTGAATTTGCCTGTTTTGTTTCTACAAACGATTGCAGCGCTGGGCGCTCAAATGTTTCTATGCTGTTAATTTGAATCAGTAATTTCATCAGATGCAACTGGCAGGCATGTTACGATTAACAGATACAGACTCAATCAGGCGAACTATGAATAAGCAAGGCACGCACAACCCGGCTCAGGGGAACAAGGCAGACAACGCTCACAGCTTGTCACTGTTTACCATATTTGGCATCGAGATCCGGCTGGATATCAGCGTAATCATTATTTTTACGCTGATCGTGTTTAGCCTGGGTAACGGGGTTTACACCAGCTGGCATCCGGAGTGGACGCCGGCCATGGTCTGGGGCACGGCGCTGCTGTCCGGGCTGGCTTTTTTTGCGTCATTGCTGGCGCATGAACTTTCCCACTCCGTGGTGTCCCAGTACCTGGGTATACCGGTACCACGTATCACACTATTTCTTTTCGGTGGTGTCGCCGAAATTAGTCGCGAGCCTGATCGTCCCAAGCATGAATTCATGATTGCCATCGCCGGGCCTCTGATGAGCCTGCTAATCGCCATTATCTGCAGTAATCTGGCGTTTTATCTGGCAGGTGACATGAATGTGGCAGAAACGGTGAGAAGTGGTGATCTGAGTGTGCTGACCACTCTTGGTCCACTGGCTACAGCCTTGTTCTGGCTCGGCTCCATCAATCTGTTGCTGGCCATCTTCAATATGATTCCCGGATTTCCCATGGATGGTGGCAGGGTGTTTCGCGCCAGTATCTGGGCTATCACCGGTGATCAGCGCAAGGCTACCCTCTGGGCCTCCAACGTTGGTCGCTACTTCGGCTGGTTTTTGATGGCCACGGGAGTAATGGGATTACTTCAGGGGCAAGGCTTGGGCAGTTTATGGTCAATACTTATTGGTTGGTTCCTGGCTAACCTGGCAACCATGAGTTACAAGCAGCTGGTCACCGATCAAACTCTGGGTGCTTTCACAATAGCCGATCTGATGCGCACTCACTTTGAAACTGTCGATGCCGGTATGCCCCTCACGGAATTTATCGATAACTATCTGTTGCGGAGCAATCAAAGGCTTTGGCCAGTGAGCGCTAATGAAAAGTTGGTAGGGGCGCTTAATCTTTTCCAGATTAGTCATCTGCTGATTGAAAACCGGGCGAACCTTAAGCTGGGAGAGGTGATGAGTTCTATAGAGACGATGGAATGTCTGGAACCGACGACCCGGGCCAAAGATGCGATTAATACGCTGATAAAAGCCGGCGACGAACCAATGCTGGTGGTAAAGGATGGCAAGGCAAAAGGACTGGTACAACATGCTGATGTGGTGAAGTGGATGGCATTACATCAATTGCCTGGCGCATAATTCGTTTATAAGACTTAACAGATTTATTGTGTTTTCAATGCCAGGCTCTCTAACAGTCGGGCGGTATCTTCATTAACAACTGTCAGGCTGGCTTCCCGTCCCATGCCACGAATATTTCCCAGTGCAGCATCAAGCGGGGTGAAACCATCAATATCCTTGATGGATAAGTCAGCGCCGTAGTCTACTAATAGCAGTACCATATCGTTCCAGCCACGAAAGGCCGCGCCATGCAGTGCGCTCTGGCCAAAATGTTCTACGGCATTGATCTCTGCTCCTGCTTCCAAAATCAGACGTGCAGAAGCCACAGCATCTTCTTCTGTCACATATTTGCCTCGGGTGTCGATGCTGTAGTGGCGCAAACCTGCTGCCGTCATTAGTGCAGTGACTCTTTCCAGCTGGCGAATATCGGTACGTGCCCCATGCTCAAGTAACAAGGCAACAGATTCAGTATCCCCTGCGCGTGCCGCGCGCATCAAGGGAGTGGCACCAGTGGTCAGGGTTAAATCCATGCCACGGTCATCCACTACATTACGATGTGGCGGTAATAATTTTAGTTGCGCATTGGGGTTGGCGCCTTTTTCAAGCAACAGGGCAACCAGCTCGGCCGGGAGTGTGTCATCAGTTGATTGTCGGTCAGGTCTGCCACCAGTAGGCAAAGTTTTATAATCAATCACTGAATACAGCGGTGTGCGTCCATACCTGTCCCATTTATTGATGTCAGCTTCCTGTTCAATCAGGTATTTTGCAATATCAAATCTTGCATTGAGCATTGCCATTAACAGAGGCGTGATTTCATCGGGATCCGGCATGTTGATATCGGCACCGGCTTCCAGCAGGGCCATAACACATAGCAGGCAGCCTTCTCGAGCGGCAAACAACATGGGGGTGAGGCCGCCAGCAGGTAGATATTTTGAACGGGGGAAAACAGTCGTCTGCCGTTTCCAGTCATTGATGCGAGCGCGGGCGTTGGGGTCTGCACCATAACTGCTTAACAGACGAATCATTTCTGGACGGCCCCGTGCGGCCGCCCACATCAATGCGTTTTGTGCTTTCCAGTTTTCCCTTAAATCCGGATTGGCGCCATGCTCAAGCAGTATTTTTGCGGCCTCAATATTTTCCGTACGCGCCAATACCATCAATGCCGTTTGCCCCTCAGGATTACTTGCATCCGGATCGGCACCTGCTGTCAGCAACATTTCAATCACGGCAGGGTTACCTGTAATTGCCGCCTCGCCCAAAGGTGAAGCACCATATTTATTGGTAGTGTCTACATTTGCCCCTGCGGCGATTAATGCAGCGACCAGTTCCGACTGATCATTGAAGACAGCCCAGTGCAAAACCGTGGTTTCGGTATTGTCACTGGTATTAACATTGTCATTGTTGATAAGGGACAAGGCAGTGGATGCATCACCTGCTTTTGCGGCATCAAGTAAATCATCGGCTTGCGCAGGCAGGGAGTTGCACATTGCGAGCAAAATTATGAGGCGGAAAATTTTCATCATGTTTATTTTTATACTTCGCTGATTTCACCGGTGCTGTCGCCCAGGGAATCGACTGGCACTCCGGCACGTTGCAGTAGGGTTAGTACCAGATTGGAAATTGGAGTCCCGACCGGGTAGCGCACATGCTGGCCGCCAGAGAGAGCCCCGGCACCGCCGCCAAGTACTGCCAAAGGTAAATCAATATGGCTGTGCGAATTACTGTTACTCATATTGCTGCCATAGAGCATGATGCTGTGATCCAGCATACTGCCGTCCCCGTCGGGCATATTGGCCAGTTTGTCGAGAAATTTTGCATACACTTCGGTATGCCAGGTTTGCACTTGCGCCAGTCGCTCCAGCTTTTGTGGATTTTCCTGATGATGGGACAGCGGGTGAAAGGCTTCAGCGACACCGATGTGGTTGTAGGTTAAATCACTGACTTCTGCGGCCATCATAAAGGTATAGATATTGGTCATATTGGCTTCCAGTGCCAGACCAATCATGTCAAACATGAGATTGATATGGTCAGGGAAGTTACGCGGGATGCCTGCAGGTGCATCTGGTAGCACCATGTGGGATAAATCCTGTTTTTCTATATTCTGAACGCGTCGTTCTACTTCACGCACACTGTCCAGATAGGTGTCGATACGTTGCGCATCGCGAGCACCCACTTTTTGTTTCAATGTTGCCGCTTCACCAGTGACTACATCCAGCATACTGGTAAATTGCTGGGACAGCAGCATTCTCTCTTCTACCGTATCGCCCTGGCCAAACAGTTTCTGGAACAGTTTGCGGGGGTTAAATTCCATAGGTAATGGCTGAGTAGGCGTACGTACTGAAATAGTGGTTGAGAAGGTGCAGCCATAGCCACTGTCGCAAGCAGCAGCGCCACCGCTTTCTTCCGTGGCCA
>Ga0233432_10001701_pt1 | contig 21033 bp, 9 predicted proteins | sample SI_122_August201_6_FD_179870 | JGI IMG/M metagenome (GOLD analysis project Ga0233432, IMG submission 179870) | Seawater microbial communities from Saanich Inlet, British Columbia, Canada - SI_122_August2016_10_MG | ecosystem: Environmental > Aquatic > Marine > Inlet | place: Canada: British... | reverse complement strand
GAACTGGAGATGTTCCTTTGACCGGCGATTCAGCTCACCCGGACTTAAAAAGTCCGTTGGCTCTATAGAAATTGAAGAAGAGCCGCCGGTTAGGCTCACCCTCGACCCTTCACCTGCAAGCAGTTCTCTTCCCCCATTGCGTGGCGTACCCGGCTGTGGTGAAAAAAGGAGTACGCTACCCTCAAATACATGCACATCCGTACCGTCAGTTGCATCAACCTCCATACCAAAGGCCGTTCCAAGATCGACGAGCTCCACATCCCGGCTCGTGATAGTGAATCCATGGGCGTGCTCCGGGACTTGAGCTCGCAACTTACCTGAGTGTAAAATGCCACCGTTGGCAGATACGATCTCTAAATCCGCGGGGCCTTGCAGAATGACCGAAGCGCCATTGTAGAACTCCAGCTCCGCAGATCCACCGGAGAGCTTCCAGTGCCCCGGCGGGATGGAATCCCCTGGCGCTGGCACCCACTCTCCTTCCCACTCCGCTTCAATGGTACGGGTGAGCACGGCTACACCGAGGTCATAACGAGGTTCCTCAATGGCTTGAATACTGGATTCTTTCATAAAGAAAACTGCTGCTCCGGTGAGTAAAATAGCTATTGTTGCTGCGAGCGTATAGATCTGAGCCCGCCAACGGTCGAAGAATCCAAATTCAGGAATCGAAAATTGCTGGACTGCTTCTGATGCCGCAGACACCCGTAAGGCCGATTCCAGAGCGCGGTATTCCAACAGTGTCTCACGTATTGAGGGATTTTCCCGTAGAGCCACTTCCAGTTCCGCGAATTCCGCATCGCTGAGTATGCCCGAACAATACCCGTCCACAAGTTCTTGATGACGTCTATTCATACGTTCCCTTTCAGACCCGCTTCCGCCAGGCTAAAGCGTATGCAGCGTTGGAGGGCCTTTCTTATCCTAGCAAGCGCTTTGTATAGGCCAGTTGGGGTTCGACCGGTGTTTTCGGCTACATTTTTGATAGAAACTCCCTCCGCGTAAACAATTCGAATCAACTGGCGCTGCGGAGCTTCCAATTTGGTAAGACAATGCCGTAGGGCATTCTGCCTTTGAGTCTGGTCGACGGCGACCTCTTCGGCTTCGGCAGCTAGTAGCTCATATACATCCTCACTGAAAACCAAACGATCAGTCGCGCGTTGTCGACGGTATCTTAACACTTCGTATCGGGCGATCGTAAATGACCAGGCCAGATAACTTGATTCCGGGCCTTCTAAATTGAACTGATCAAATTTCCGCCAAATCACCAAGTTTGTTTCCTGCATTACATCGTCGACTCCTTCCCAATGCGGCAAGAGAGACGCTACATAAGCTCGCACGTTGCTTTCGTATTTCGAAAACAGTCGAACGAAGGTTTCGTGGCGTGCGGTCACTAAGGTATCAAGCATGCTAAGTAAGATACTTCAGCACTTTTAAAAATTGCCCGGGTAAATTGCAAAAAAAATTCTAAGCCCCAAGATTCCCACCAAAACAGGCTATAAGGAATGAGGTTAAACGTATTATACTGAAGTTCGCCATAAATTTAACTTTTCCAAAAACCCCTGGAGACTATGCGGCACAGCGCAAGTGCTAGCCCTACAATCACTTACAACCGTAGAGTTAGTGCTTGCGCTATGCCGCGTATGTTAAGTTTGTGACGCATTTTGGTATAAGATCGCATGATCTACAAGAAACGTAGCCTTTGCTACAAATGATCGAGGCTCGATTTGTGGTCGAGCCTCGATGGAAATAAAACTAACGTACTTGAGTTTCTAAAAGGCTAAAACTTAAAGCTGTTAGAAAGCACGAAGACTCTCGGTGGAGAACTACGCACGCGAGCAAAAGACCCGTCTGGTTGCGCTCGGAGAGGAACGACATCATCCCTGTCGGCATTGATATTCCTGACATTCAGCTGAATGCGCCAGTCTACTTTGTTGTCGAATAGCTTACGACGATAACTGAGGAACGCATCGATATTGGTTTCAGTACTACCCTGATATCCATTTGCGATGTCGGGGATGAACGTGTCCCGTCCGGCGATTACCCCCGGCAAGGTCGGAAAGCCAATCACACCGGAATCCTGCCAGCGCAGGGCACCGCCTATACCAAAGCCTTTCAATCGGCCTTCACTGAAGTTGTAGTTGGTAACCGCATTAAACCTCCAGGGACGGAGTTCAGCCGTGGGTCTACCTTCCTGCAACTTGCCTGTTTGATAGACAAAGCGATTCACATCGACCTGCCTGGAGAAAGTGGCATCCGGATTGTTTATCTGTGCGGGACTGTTAAATTCCAATTGTCCCCATTTTGCCACGTAAGGATTGTAGTAGTCCTCGTAGAAGTCAGTCAGGAAAGGCATGAAGCGATCAAGGGCTGCTTCCTGTTTGGCTAAGTTGAGCGCGATGCGCCAGTTATTCGTCGGGTTCAGTATGATCTCAGCTTCAAACCCTTTGGCTGCGACATCGGAAGTGTCTGAGATATTTTCCGTCACCTGAGATACAGTGCCATCCTCGTTGAAAGAGATTTCCTTGTTTTGATAAAGACTACCCTGCGCGCGTAGCAGGGCGTCCATTTCGCTAAATGCCTGTTTCGCTTCTTCGATTCTGGGGTATTCACTTTTATCACTATCAGGCGCATTGTAGTCCTGAATGTCCCGGTTTAAAAATCCTAGGAAGCGTGCCGCATCTGAATAAGTTTGATTCAATGGTCCTCCCTGAGACCGGTTAGCAAGTGTGGAATCGTACCAATTCAAACGGGCTACGACCTTATTCTTAAAAAGATAAAAGGTTACACCATAGTCTTTACTCTCTCCCGTAGGCGCTGGAAGTGGGCTGCCCAAGGGACTTTCGATACCCGCTGACGGAACAAAGTTATCTGATTCATTGTAGTGGACGGAAACTTCCATCCAGTCAGACATGGGATTCCACGATTTCGGTAAAAACCCGACGGCTCCATATCCGAATATAGAACCAGCCGCCTCCGCAAATTGCTCTGTCCCGTTATGCAAGTTAAATACAGACGGATCTAGAATTGGAGTTCGATCTGAGGCGCGTGGCGGTATCCGATTGGCGAGGTCCTCCACGGTGTCTTCCCGATAGCCGGTATTGACAACCAAATTGCCGTCGAAGAATTCGCTGCTGAGGTTTAGAGCTTTGGATTCGATCAGAATATTCTGAAGATTAGGGTCGCGCTGTAACATCTCTTTTGCGGTGAATGTACCGCGCTTCCACTCTTCGGCCCGCTTGTCCCAGTAGAAAGTGTCATGTTCTCCAACTACAGCGTCGTAGGAGAAATCATAGTCATTATCCGCGGTTAGTACAAAATCCTCCAATTTGAAATTCGGATCATTGAAGGCATTGAGCTGCGGAGGGCCTAAGTAAATTATGAAGGGCACGTTTCTCGCAAAAGTTGTCGGGTCCGCAGCGGTGAGATGATCTGCAGGATCAAAGGAACCCGCATAGGAGGAGCCACGGGATCCGTATCGGAATAGGTCCTGCTCCTCACGGTCAGCGAGAAGAGTGAAATTGTGGTTGCCAAGCCATTTCATCCAATCATCTCGATCTTTGGCGAAGTTAAGCTTGTAGAACAAAGTAGCTCTGGCTGTCTCCCTGGTGGACTCATCAAATACATGGGTATTGAAGTGCCTGGTCATCATCATCGGTCTACCGAAGTTGGGATTCGGCGCTGGTTCAAACCCACCCTCTTGAGTCGGGAAAAGCATGTGAGTGTTGATGTCTAGCGTTATTTGCTCCGCAAGTCCAGGGGTCCCTGAAATTGTGTAGCTAGTTCGGTCGTAAACCTGTTTATCGAAACTAATACTAATGCCTGCATTGTTGTCGAGGAACACATGTTCCAGAGCTACATTGTAATTTTCGAAATCTTCCGACAGAAATTCGTCGTCCCAACCTAGGTTATATTTGGCAAAGTCGAAGGTATCGAGGTTTACGAAACCTTGATTTAGCCAAGCAGCGTTGCCCGTTCCCAACCGCATTATAGGACCAAAATTTCCATTTTGTATGTAAGTCTGATTGGGTGACAGAACATTGTTGGGATCAAAGTATGGATTCCCATTCGATACATCCCTACCTCGGATCTGCCCTTGGACAGCCAGCGGATTGATGCCATTTGGCCCGCTGCCATCAAACCGCAATGCCAATGTTCTACGGGGTTCAAAGTCGCGCAGTGTTTGGCCCGTTTCCACGTTGAAGTAAGGGCCTTCGTTGCGTCCGAATTCGCGGGCGAACTCAACGGGGTTAACCATGACCCGCGTCACGTCCGGGAGCTCAGGAAATAAGTCGGGCTTGTTCAGGAATCGGGAGAGATTCTCTTGGGGCAGAAGGGTACTGGGCGGAATACCCTCTATTTTTCCCGTTTCGTAATGGGCGCGAATCGTGGTGTTTTTATTCTCCCTGCCAAATGGATGGTATGTAAGTGCTGTGTAAATACGCTCGTCATTTCTCTTAGTGGGGCGCTGGTAAAATTTGGTATGGTCGTAAAGACCCGATACGCGAACGGCGAGCACGTCCTCCGCCAAAACCCGATTTAAGTCTATGTTCGTCCGGTAAGAGGGTTCGCCGCCGCCGTCGTCGATCCTAAAGTTTAATTCACTGAAATTGTTGAAACGCGCTTTGGCTAAACCGTTGTTAATCAGCCCCGCAGGCGAACCTAGACCAAAAAGAAAAGAATTCGCCCCACGGTTAATATCGACACGCTCCGTGTTGTAAGTGTCAAAGGGAATTTCAGTTTTGAAAAAATCGCGAGTACGGTCCGGAGCAGCTATACCGCGGATTCGATTGGCAGCGCTCGGATTGCGACGGGTCGCTTCTTCATCTGTTGAGCCACTCGTTCCGTTGAATGTGGCCCCGGTGAAATTGCCAGAAATCCCGGCCGTTTCTGTACTGGTAGTATATTGCAGTAAGTCGTTAATATTAGTCGCTGCGATATCGTCAAAAAACTCCTCTGTAATAACCTGAATGGAGGCTCCAGTCTTCTTGATCTCGGAACTCAGTCGGCCACCTGCCATGGACTGCGACGCCATGTAGCCTTGATCTTGACTCGCGTCTACGGTAAATGGAGAGAGTTCTAAGACCGCTTCATTATTTTCATTCTGCGCCAGCGCGACTTGCGATACGCTTAGAAAGCCACCCAGCAGAGCCAGGGCTTTCGCAAAGTTAATTGGCAGCCTTAAAACAGGAAAACCAAGGTGTGTATATGTGTGTTTCATTGTATATAGGATTAGTTTGGATCGTGGTTTATTGAGGTGTATTCGAAGATGGGGATGAGGTGAAAAAATCAGCTTTCAATAAGTGATTTTGAGGAGCGAATAACTGCTCATGAATACAGTGTGGAGTCTCTGAAAGTCTTGGCAAAGAAGCTGATTGTTCAGTGTCTCCCGTTAATCGGGTGCAGCGTCTTTTTGCCCACCAGGCGTCTCTATGGTTGCGAACCCAACTGATTAAAGCGCCGTCGAATCCGATGTCTTTTCCCATTCGCTCCGACTCGAGCCACTTGTGTTTCAAAATTGCTTCTCTCTCCGCCAGAAATTCCTGGTAGAGGCTCGAACGCTTCACAAACTCGTGCGGATCATTCGACTGAGATTGAGTGACTGGCATAGCGGGGAATTATTTGATCTTGTGACAAAGGGTTTCGAAATAGGGCATTGCGAAGGGTTTCGATGAGATACTCTGCAAACCAAAATAATTGCCCGGATTATTTTTCTGGTCTCGACGAAATTCAGGCGAAGGATCGCGTGTTGGTTTGACAAAAACGACACTTCACAATAACAAATGCGACAGTCGTGGACGATCAACGAATCAGATCTTTGAATACTGTTTTCTTCAGTTTAATCTCTTTCAAAAAAGAAGACTGTAACTCCCCTTCTCCTCACCGTTTCCCTATTTTCCAAATATTCAGTTCGAAATAACGTTAAGGACCGATCCGCAGTGAGGACTTTCCCTGCCATTTCAACAGAAGAACTTCCCTCACAACTAGAATTTCGTCATCTCCTCGAGAATTTACGGGCAAAATATCCGTCTCGCAAAGTATCCCCTTAATAGACTATCGTAAGCATAGGGCACAAGAGAGATCACAAGGTCCGGAACACTGAGCTTCAATTGAATCCCTACTTTCACACATTTTAACCAGTATCATAGTTTTGCTTTCCCAAACAGTCCTACTCACTTACACTTTCAGAAAATAGAAGTATTCTTATGACGATTCGCCTTACCAGCCTCTCAATCTCCCTATCCCTCCTTTTCTCAATCGCTCCCAGCAGCTTCTCGCAAGAAGCGCCAGGCACGATGCTGCTACCGGAATCCGCTCTTCCCGATTACGAGGCGGATATCGACCACGCTCGATTGATCGAGGAATCGGACAACGCCGTCTTCAGGAAAGGGCAGGAAATCTACCAGATGACCTGCCACACGTGTCACGGGGACCTGAACATGTCGGGTTCCATTCCCAATTCGCTGCGATTTGGCGAAGGCGTGTTCCAGCACGGGAACGACCCCTACACCATGTACCAGACCATCACCCGAGGATGGCGGCTCATGGTACCTCAGGTCCAACTCGTTCCCAGCGAAAAGTATGCAGTCATTCACTACATTCGAGAGCATTTTCTAAAGCCCCACAACTCGGATCAGTACTTCGAGGTGACCGAGGATTATCTTTCTCAATTGCCCAAGGGCACGCAGAAAGGCCCCGGACCCACCAAGCGGGAACCGTGGAGCGAGATGGACTATGGTCCCTTCCTGACTGGAACCTTCGAGATCGTTCCCGAAGAAACGGAACGCTATCGCTGGCCTGAAGGTAAAGACACTCGCGGCTACGTCGCTCCCGATGCTAACCTCGCCTACAAAGCCATCGCCGTTCGGCTCGATCCCGGAGACGGCGGTGTATCCCAAGGCAATACGTGGCTGGCTTTCGAGCACGACACAATGCGGGTCGCCGGCGTTTGGAAAGGCGAAGGCTTTACCGATTGGCAGGGGATCAATTTCGACCACCAGCATTGGCATTGGCCGCGCACGCGCGGGAAGGTTGTCTACGAAACGGAGGATGTCCCTGGCTGGGCCAATCCCGCTACCGGTTCTTTCGATGATCAGCGCTTCATCGGCTTAGATGGACGGCGCTTCGGTCCCTTGCCACGCGAATGGACGCATTTCACGGGGCTGTACCGTCACGCAAATCGTATCGTCTTTGCGTATACAGTTGGGAAAACAAAGGTATTGGAAAACCATTTACTGACAACGTCTGGCGGAATCGCTCGAATTTTGAATGTCGGGAAGTCCGACAAAAATCTCACCCTCCGGCTCGCCAATGGAGGAAGCAAATTAACGGTTCAGGGAGGCACTGACATCAAACTGGCAGAAAAGGACGGCTTTCTGACCGCCACCATCCCGGCGAAATCCACACCTCTCAAAGTAGCTTTCATTTCGGGCTCCGGTACGGTCTCGAAGAAGGACCTCGATCTCGATCCCCTCACGAAAGGCAGTCCCTCCCAATGGCAGCAGAGCGTTCCCTCCCCAATCATTCGTGGCGATCAAGACGGCCCGTTCCAATGGGACAGCTTCACCCTCCCAAAAGCAAATCCCTGGAAGAGCTGGCTGCGCACTACTGGGGTCGATTTTTCGCCTGATGGTAAAACGGCCTACCTCTGCACATGGGATGGCGATGTTTGGAGGGTCGAAGGCATCGCCGACGAAACCGTGGTCAACGCCGAATGGTTTCGCATCGCAGCAGGATTGTTTCAGCCCCTTGGCATTAAGCTAGTCAATGGCCAGTTGTTTGTCACTTGCCGCAACCAGCTCGTCCGTCTGCATGACCTGAATGGCGATGGCGAAATGGACTATCACGAAGCCTTCAATTCCGACCATCAAGTGACCCAGCACTTTCATGAGTTCGCCATGGGGCTACAAACCGACAGTGATGGAAATTTCTACTACGCCAAGAGCGCCCGCCACGCCCGACCTCCCCTCGTTGCCCATCACGGAACCTTGTTGAAAGTCAGCCCCGACGGGGAACGCACCGAGATCCTAGCCAAAGGATTCCGAGCCGCCAACGGGGTCTGTATCAATCCAGATGGATCTTTCATTGTAACCGACCAAGAAGGTCATTGGAACCCCATGAACCGCATTAACTGGGTCTACCCCGAAGGTCGCTTCTACGGCAACATGTGGGGTTATGGCGCACCCGAAGACAGTTCGGACTCCGCCATGGAAAAACCGCTGGCCTGGGTGGATAAGGGCTTCGATCGATCGCCTTCCGAATTGCTCTGGATCGATAGCGAATCCTGGGGACCGCTCAATGGAAAACTGCTCAATCTTTCTTATGGCCACGGACGGCTGGAAATCGTGCCGCACGAAATCGTCAATGGACAGCCGCAAGGTGGGCTGGCGAGATTGCCCATTCCCGACTTCCCTACCGGCACCATGAGAGGGCGTTTCCACCCCGGTAACGGCCATCTCTATCTTTGTGGCATGTCGGCTTGGGGAACTGCCCAACTGCACCAACCGGGCGGTTTCTACCGTATCCGTAAAACCGATGCGCCCTCTCATTTGCCGATCGAACTACGCGTCAGCGAAGGCGAAATCGAAATCGAGTTCTCGGATCCTCTCGCCCCGCAATCGCCGGATATGCTCCGCGATTCCATCATCGCTCGAACGTGGGCCCTCAAACGCAGCGCGGAGTACGGCTCTAATCACTACAACAAAAAACAGGTGGAGATCGCCAGTGCCACCCTTTCCTCCCACGGAAAAATCCTTAGACTGAAGATTCCCGAAATTGAACCCGTCTGGCAAATGTCGATCAAGTACTACCTCAAAGGCGCCAACGGTGAACCGGTAAATGGCGAGATCCAAAACACCATCCACGAGATTAAACCCCGTTTGTAAATGTAGAACAGGTAAGGCAACGGCGCGTGCCGGGCGCCGCGCAAGAAAAGAGCCTCACAATAGTAGAAAATCACTCTGCCTCTAATTTGTAGGAACGGATTTATCCCGCGATTCATCTTTTTTCTCTTATCCAAATCTAAACTATCGCGGGGTAAACCCGCTCCTACACTGCCCCACTTATCACACCACTTTCATGACTCTCAATCAACCTCTCGCTGCAGCCGCTTTGCTCCTGGCTGTCTCAAGCAGCCTCGCAGAGGACGACGCGTTGCTCCCGACCGCCCACCATCCTAACATCGCGAAGATCGCTCTATTCGCTCAGGACCCGGACATAGTGACCCCAACTGGGATCGCAGTAGCCCCGGATGGACGGGTATTCGTACAAGAAAACCATACCCATAAGCGCGCCCAAAGCTACGGCGGGCTAGCGAAGGATCGCATTCTGGTATTCGAAGATACAAACGGCGACGGTGTATCGGACAAGCGATCTGTTTTTTACGAAGGGCACACCTTTAGCACAGATCTCCTTTTTGGCCCCGATGGCCATCTCTACATTAGCACTCGATGGTTCGTCGCTCGTTTCCGCGATGCAGCCAATCATCAAAAAGCCGAGGGGGAACCAGAGCTCTTAGTCAATTGCGAAACGGAATCGGACTACCCTCACAACGGTGTTGGCGGTCTTGCCATCGATCCCGCCAAGCCAGATTGGTTGGCGTTCGGATTCGGCGAAAACCTCGGAGAGGACTACAGCTTCGTAGGGTCCGACGGGACACGTATCTCAGGCGGCGGCGAAGGAGGTTCGACCTATCGATGCCGTGTCGACGGATCGGAGCTGGAACGCCTTTCAACCGGACATTGGAACGCCTTTGGCATGACCTTCGATCGCAAAGGAAATCTATTCTCGACAGACAACGACCCCAGCAGCACTCCCCCCAATCGCTTGCTCCACATAGTAAAAGGAGCCGATTTTGGATACGAATTCCGATATGGGCGCAGCGGACGCCACCCATTGGTCACTTGGACCGGCGAATTCCCGGGGACCCTCGGCATGGTCGCGGGCATCGGCGAAGCCGCATGCGGAGTCATTCCTTTCGGACCAGACCAACTGCTAATCGCTTCCTGGGCCGACAACCGCGTCTACCTGCATTCCCTGCAGCCGGACGGACGCAGCTTCAATGCCACCCGGGAACTCTTCATATCAGGAACGAATGCATTTCGTCCCGTACACTTCGCCTACAATCAAAACGCCCGCGTTCTCTATTTCTCCGACTGGGTTAAGAGCGACTATCCCGTTCATGGCAAAGGACGTATTTGGCGCGTCGAGTTAAAACAAGCAATCGACCTCGCTCCCAGCCCGAGGCAAGAGCACCCTGAGATGACGCATCAGGAAGCCCTGTCCCATCTTGGCGACTCCGATGCCTATGCCAGAACGGAAGCGGTTCGAATCATAGCCCGAAACCCGCGAGAGGATTGGAAATCGATCAAGGATCCAACCGCCCGATCCCACTACGCCGTCGCCCTTCGTCGTTCAGGCAAGCCGCTCGCATCCAAGAAAATCCCCGACCTATTAAACGATCCCAGCGAGCAAGTCTGCTTTGTCGCCATTAAATGGATATCGGATGACAAAATCGTAGAGCATAGAACGCAACTGCTCGAGCAACTGGGCCGACCCGATCTCACCCGAAACCTAATGTTCGCTATTCTAGCAGCTCAGCAACGTTTGGATGGCACGAAACCATCCGATCATCCAACCGCAAAACAGCTACTACCGATTCTCGAGGATAGCGAAAAGTCCGCAACGCTTAGAGCCCTCGCCCTCAGCCTGATCCCAGAAGATGAAATCAACCCGGCGAACCTCCGAAACTGGGCCCTTCACGAATCCCCAAAAATTCGCCTTGAAGCCGTTCGCAATCTAAGAGACTCCGGAAATGCCGAAGCCCTCGATCTACTCGCGTCGCTCGCAGGCGACCCTACTCAATCCTCTCGAATTCGGGCGGAAGCAATCGTCGGGCTTGCAGCGTATCCCGACCAATATCAGAAACTACTCGAATCGCTTAGCGAGGACAAAGCCAGACTGGTTTCCGACGAAGCGCAACGTGCCCTCGCAGCGGGCGGATTGAGCTCGCGCTCCCTAAAGCCGAAGCCCACGACCATGAATCCTTCCGATTGGAAAGTGATGCTCGACAAACTGCCAGGTAAGGCTAATCCGGTTACCGGCCAACGCCTTTTCTTCCATCCCCGTCTCGCACGCTGTTCCAGTTGCCATCAAATGGAAGGGCGAGGGCGACGAGTCGGCCCAGACCTCACAACGATTCACCGTCAGGCAGGCGTCGACGCTACTTGGTTGCTCACTCATATCCTCAAGCCAAACGAGACCATAGCCCCTCAATACCTGCCCTGGCAGGTGACCACCAAAGATGGCTCCGCAAAACTGGGATTCGTCCTCCGTAAAGGGGGTACCCAAGAAGTCTATACGGGAATTGATGGCAATGAGTTCGCCATACCGAAAACGCAGATCGCGCGCAGCGAGGAACTGCCGATCTCCCTCATGCCTCCCGGGCTGCTCGCCCCGCTCCAACCCTCCGAAATCCGAGACCTCATCGCCTACCTCCTCAAGAGCAGCGAATAGAAACCGGAAGACGTTGCCATCCCACCTCGACAAACCGATGAAAACTCTCTCCATTTCCCTTCTCTCCCTCTCCCTATCCCTCCTCGCCTTAAGCGAAACATCGAAACCAAACATCATCTTCCTTATGGCTGACGATCTCGGCTTCGGCGACGTCGGCTTCAATGGAAACGAGCTCATCCAAACGCCTCACCTTGATCGCATGGCGGCCGACGGAATCAAATTCACTCGTTTCTACTCGGTCGGCCCAGTCTGTTCGCCCACCCGAGCCTGCGTTCAAACGGGACGGCACTGCATGCGCTTCGGCATGATCAACGTCAACTCCGGCAAGCTTCCCGAAGGCGAAATCAACATGGCCCAAATCGCGAAAAGCAAAGGCTACGCCACGGGACATTTCGGCAAGTGGCATCTAGGAACAATGACCAAGGACCCGAACCTCTCTGGCCCTGCTCCCGCCACTACCGCCGAACGCTACGCCCCTCCCTGGGAACGCCACTACGATACGACCTTCACCACCGAGACCAATATCGCCACCTGGGATCCCCTCGACGAAAGCGGACTGCGCATTCCCAAACATCGAGCTCACTTCTGGTCGAACGGCATGGAGATCAAAGAAGACTTCAAAGGCTCCTCCGAAAAGATCGTCATGGAACGGGCCATCGACTTCGTCCAGGAATCCGTCTCCAAGAATACGCCTTTCCTCGCGACGATCTGGTTCTACGGACCTCACTCCCCGACACGAGCTGGCGAAGAGCTGCGTTCCCTCTATCCGGACCAGCCGCTAGGTCGCCAACATTATCTGGGATCGATCACCTCCATTGATCGCGAAGTCGGACGCCTGAGGGCAGTCTTGCGGGACGCGGGAGTGGCAGAGAACACGCTCATCTTCTTTTGCGCTGACAATGGCCCGGAGGGCCCCGGGAACCCGCCTTCGGAATACGATCCCTACCACGGAGCCTACCACGGCGAGGCCGGCGACTTCAAAGGCCGCAAGCGCTACCTTTACAATGGCGGCGTCGTGGTCCCCGCGATCGCCATCTGGCCAGGATCTACCCAAGCAGGCCAAACCATCAAAGAGCCCACTTGCACGCTCGACTACCTACCAACGGTGTCCGCTCTGCTCGGATACGAAATGCCAGATCAACGCCCCATAGACGGTGTCAGCCTGGTCCCCATATTGGAGAATCAGCCCTGGAAGCGCGATCGATTTATCCCCTTCGCCTCGCAAATGCAGAAGCTCTCCCCCAAAGCCTCAATCGTCCACAAGAACCACAAACTCTTACTTTGGTTCGATTCCGACAAAGGCGACGAGCTCTACTCGATCCACAACGATCCTAGCGAATCCAATAATCTAATACGCCAAAAGCCCGAACTCGCCGCCGACCTGAAACAAGAGCTCCTAAACTGGCTCCAATCCGCTCGCCACAGCTACGAGGGTGGCGACTACCCCCATTACGAAAAGCAAGGGCACTTTATAAAAATGAACTAGCCAGGCGAGACGCAGTTACTCCTTCCGAGCCTCGGAGAGAAAGCGTTCTATGCTTAATGCAAATACCAAGAAACGAATCGCATTTAGGAACTAAATGCATCGAAGTGTCTGAATAGCCATAACTCGCGATCCATCTTTAAATTGAGATCCATTGGATAGCATCCTGTTTCAGCGGTACCAAGAAGAGCCCATTTTTATGAATTTTCGAGTGGTTGATCGGATTAAAACCAGTCAGCCTTTCCAGCTATGAACATCCTTCTTATTACGAGCGACCAACAGAGGTGGAACTGCTTGGGTCGGTTGAGCCCGGAGATTCACACACCTAACCTCGACCGTCTCGCAGACCGTGGAGTCCTCTTTGAACGGGCCTACACGGTAAACCCGGTATGTACGCCATCCCGGTGTTCGATCATCACCAGCGAGTACCCCTCCAAGCACGGTTGTTTTCATGTAGGCACTTCTCTTCCTGAGGAATATGGACCAACGGTCGCCCACCGTTTTTCCGATGCCGGCTACGCGACTAGCTTGATTGGCAAGGCCCACTTTCAGGCTTGTAAGGATGCAGCGAGCATCGAATCGGCGCCCAAGGTCCATCAGCTGGACCACTTTGATAGCTGGTTTGGTCCCTACTTCGGATTCGACCATGCCGAATTGGTGATAGGCCACACCTCCGAACCCCATGCCTCGGGAATGCACTACGGGGCCTGGCTCCGAAAGCAAGGGATCGATCCGACCCGCTATTTCGATATTCACGATTACGATCATTTTGGACCTTGGGCACTTCCGGAACAGTATCATGCTTCAACCTGGGTGGCCGATCGTTCGATCGCAGCTATCGATCGAGCCCAGAAAGATGGGAAACCTTTTTTTCTTTGGTCCAGTTTTCAAGATCCACACAATCCTTACGTCACTCCGGAACCCTGGGCATCGATGTACGACCCCTCAAGCATGTCGGAGCCGATCGAAACGCCTCAGCTCGATTCATTGCCGGATTTTTATCGTAGTCTGGCTTGCGGTGATTTCTATGGCGACGATCCTCAGCTTCAAAACAAAGCGTGGGGCGATGTAAAGATCCGGCCCGAACTCGGCCCCTCGGATATTCTTTCCCTAAGAGCCGTTTACTTTGGAATGGTAAGCCTGATGGATCATCACATCGGACGTATCCTGGATCGACTGGAAGCGGACGGCACGATTGAGGAGACACTAATCGTATTTACATCCGATCACGGCGACTATCTAGGAGATCACGGATTATGGGGCAAGGGCCTACCAGCCTACGAAAGCGCACAGCGCGTGCCTTTCATCGTTTCTCATCCGAGAGTGGTAGACCCGGGGCAAAAGAGCCAGGCACTTCAATCGCTTGTGGATATAGGATCGACCTTTCTGGATATTGCAGGTCTCGATCCATTGGATCGGAGTCAGGCAGTGCTGCAGACCCAGGCGTGGACCAATCCGGCAATTGAGATTCGCGATCATTGCCAAGTCGAATTCCGGCCCGCTCAGGGACCCTATAAGCAGCAGACGTTTATCGAGTCGCAATTTAAACTCGTACTCTACGATACCCGCGACTACGGCGAGTTGTATGACCTGCAAGCCGATCCCGCTCAGACCAGAAACGTGTATAGGGACCCCGAATACATGGACGTACGTAAAGAACTAGAAAATAAATACGTAAAGAACGGCACCGGAAAGGACCTTATCAGAGAACGGCATGCAGTAGCCTAAGGCCCAAATTCGAGACGAAGAAGAACATTATCAAACGCTCTCGCGAACTCTATATTTCCTCCACAAAAGAGGTCCCATAAAAAAGAGGAAGGCAAAGATAAGCCCCGTAAGAATAATCCCGTATTCGATGGTTTTCCCGCTGTCGGATTTGGCGACGCCTAAAGGGGAGAAGAATATATAAGTGCCCACCATAATGATGGTGGCCAGAATGCTGATCCAGCTAAAATGCTTCCAGGGAGTTATATCAACACCTTCAGGTCCGCTTGTCGGAAGTTCTGGTTTTGCATGGGGAAAGAAGTAACCCAAAATCAAGGCGAGTACGGTGAAACAAACAAAGAGCACGGCCATGCAATGCATAAAGTGCAGCTCGGGTTTAATCCAGAACATAACCGATCCGTACATGAGGACAAACAAGGCCAGACAAAGATTTACGACGAAAGGAGAGACTCGATTGGAAAAGTAGGCCAATAGCATGACCATGAAAATAGGTGCTCCAAACAAGCTGTCGACCTTCACCATAAAGGTGAAAAGGCCTTCAGGAAAGTACATGATAAACGGCGCGATCACCATAGTGGCTATCGCCATGATAATGCCAAAGCGCTTGCTGCGTTGAATAATCTCATGATCGCTGAGATTCTTTCCAAAGAGTGGCTTGTAAATGTCCAGCGCCAAAATTGTCACGGCGCTGTTCAAGACGGAGTTGAAGGTACTGAGAACTGCTCCAAAGATAACGGCGGCAAAGAACCCTACGAACATAGGTGGCATGATATCCCGAATCAGAGTGGGATAAGCCCAGTCGTTGTTCTCAAAATAGTTGCCGCCATAGAGATGGAAGACAATGACCCCGGGGAACGCGATGTAGAATATGTTCAGTATTTTGAAAAGCGCGGTAAGCATCACACCCTTTTGGCCTTCTTTTAAGCTGCGGGCTCCCAGCGTACGTTGCACAATGAATTGATTGGTACTCCAGAAAAACAGATTGTGGATAATCATGCCCGTGAAGAGGATGGAGAAAGGTACACCATCGGTGACATCGCCCACGGCATCGAGTATTTGGGTATTCTTAGTCAGTATAGCGCTGACTCCGGTAAAGAAATCTTTGTCACCCACTTCATAGATGCCAACCACGAACACAAAGGCCCCACCGATAAGCAGGCCAATCCCATTGAGCGTATCCGAAACCGCTACTCCTTTTAACCCTCCAAACAAAGCGTAAATACTACCGATAATCCCTAGGGACCAGACTACGATCCAAATGACGACTTCGTTACTCATGCCGAACGATCCGGAAATGTCAAAAAGCAGATTGATCGCAATAGCTCCACCATAGAGGGCTGCAGGCATCGAACTGAGGATGTAAACAGATAGAAACATGACCGCCACAAGCCGACGCGTAGATTTGCCAAACCGATTTTCCAGAAATTCGGGAATAGTCGTAAATCCACCCTTCAAGAAAGTAGGCAGGAGAACGGCGCAAAAATATATGAGCGGGGGAACAACCGTTACGGTCCACGCAATGGGAGAGAGATTGCTCCCATAGACATTGGCAGTCATTCCGGTGAAATTGGCGGCGCTGAGATTCGTCAGCATTAGCGACCCGGCAATGACCCAGCCATTGAGACTGTTGCCTGCGAGAAAATAACCCTTGGCACTATCCAAGTTATCATTGCGCGTTCGAAGATACGTAATGAACCCGACAAGTCCGGTGAAGAAGAGAAAGGATAAAATGGTACCCATAAGCTTAAAACAAAGGCTGCTGTAATTGTATCATCGATAAAAGGTAAAAATGAACGAGACATTTTCTGCTAGAGAAAATCAAACTCTATCTAAGACGAGACGTTTCAGCGTCGAGCCAATGGCCGAGAACCGAATACTGAGCGATGCAAGAGCCAAAACTGCATCGAATTTCGTAACCATGAACCAACGATACTAAAAATTCCAGGAAACCGTCCCCATTCATGGAAGATCGAACTCGATCTCTTCCAGCAAATAAGTTGCAGGACGGGTCAGTAGACCGTTGTAGCCTCAGCTAGGCGACCTCCATAATCAGACTAAAAACAACCTATTCGATCAGAAAAATTGTAGGATGGGTCGCTGAACCGCGATTCGAAGCGAATCGTAGCCTCAGCCCTTCCGCTCGACTCAGAAACGAATGTCAAGCGATCTACACGAGAATCTCCCTCAAATAGATTTATCATCACCAGGCATTCATATCCATAAAATAAATACTCTTGTATCAAATCGTAAAAAGGCAACCGAACGCCATTCCCCACTAATAAGATAAACGCAGTGGCCGAGTCCCCTGCTAACTGTCAATTCTGATTGCAGAGCCGTACAAAACGTGAAGGATTGAATTCTCCTGAGAGTTCGCACAGAACCGAATCCGTACCCTTCCACGAATGAACCTACCCTGCCGCTTAATCCCAATCTTCGTTTACCTCGCCCTTCCCCTCACTACCCTAGCATCTAACGAATCGCAAAACTGGCCCGGATTCCGTGGTCCCGGCGCGACCGGCGTTCTCGAGGGAAACGCACTTCCTACCACCTGGAACGCTGACCCGGCTGCTGAAAACCCCCAGGGGGTTCTCTGGAGGACTCCCATCCCAGGTCTCGGTCACTCAAGTCCTGTCGTTTGGGGCGATCGCATATTTATTTGTACGGCAGTTCCCGAAGGAGAGGCCGCCGCTCTTATGCTTGGCTCAGGAGGACAGCCCACCGCTGCGGACGATGCCCGCAATCATCAGTGGGTCATCCTGTGCTTCGACAAAAAGACCGGCAAGGCACTCTGGCAGAAAACCGCCTATCAGGGCATGCCACGAGCGACACGCCACATCAAAGCGACCCAGGCAAATACCAGCCTCGCCGTCGACGGTGAGAATCTCGTCGCCTTCTTCGGTTCAGAAGGACTCTACTGCTACGATCTCGATGGTAATCTAAAGTGGAGTCGCGATCTCGGCGTCATCAACATAAGCAAGTACAACACCGGTTGGGGTTATGCCAGCTCGCCCAGTATTCATAAAAACCATATCGTCCTAACTTGCGACGACCCGTCCGATCCGTTCCTCGTCGCCCTACAACTTTCTGATGGCAAAGAACTCTGGCGCGTCTCCCGCAAAGACATCTGCGAACGCAGTTGGGGAACGCCCCTCATTCACGCCGGGCCGGAAACCACCCAAGTCGTCGTCAATGGCTGGCCTTGGATTGTCTCCTACGACCTCCAAACCGGCAAGGAATTATGGAAGATCAAAGATGGCGGCGATAATCCAATTCCTTCTCCTTTTGTCGCCAACGATTGGATATACATCGCCAGCGCCCATGGCGGAAAGTCGCCTATCTACGTCGTTCGCCCCGATGCCAAAGGCGACATCACCCCTAGCGTCGAAGCTCCGTCAAACGACGGAGTCGTCTGGAGCACTCTCAGAGGCGGCTCATACATGTCCACGCCAGTCGTCTACGGGGATTATATCTACCTCGGCCACTACAGCACAATCCGCTGTTTCAACGCGACTACCGGAGAACCCGTCTTCGTGGAAAAGCTGCCCCCACCTGCCTCGATAATCGCTTCGCTCGTTGCTGCCGACGGAAAAATTTACGCAGCCTCGGAGCACAATTCGGTCCACGTCCTATCGGCTGGTCCAGAGTTCAAACCCATCGCCAATAATCCAATGGGAGAACCCTGCTTCGCCACACCCGCAATATCCGAAGGCGTTCTCTATTTCCGCACCACCCAAAGTCTAGTCGCCATTCACTAGCAACCTGAACGCAAAAACCGAGCTCAGCATGAAGTCCATATCCTTCATCACCACCGTATTCACCGTTTCCCTTTTCATCCCAGCAAACGCGCAAAACACCAACCGCAGCAGGCCCGCTAGCAACGAGACCGTCATGTTCATTTTCATGGACATGGATAACAACGGAGACAAAAAAATCTCCTTCGATGAGGCCCAAGGCCAGTTGAAATCATCATTCAATCGAAATGACACCAACAAGGACGGATATCTCACTCAGAGCGAGCTTCAAGCATTGGCAGACCGGTTGAGCGCAGGACGAAATCGCAATGCAGGTGCCAGTCGAGACACCCCTCCTGCCACCGGTTCCACAATGTCCACGAAAGACCTCCTTGAAATGACGCCCCAAGGTGTCACCGTCGTACCAGACATTGCCTATCGCGAAGGCCACGATGCCTGGAAGCTCGATCTCGCCATGCCATCGCAATCCAGCGACACACCCCGCCCCGCCATCATCTACATTCACGGAGGAGGCTGGACCAAAGGCGACAAACGCGGGCAAGGAATCGCAACCGTTCTCGGCTACGCAACCAAAGGTTTTGTCTCCCTATCCGTAAATTACCGTCTCGATGCCGACAAAAAAGCCTGCATCGAAGATGTGAAATGCGCCACACGCTGGCTACGGGCACATGCGAAAGAGTACAATGTCGACCCTGATCGTATCGGCGCTGCAGGCAACTCCGCAGGAGCGCATCTAGCTCTCATGCTCGCCATCTGCCCTCTTTCAGCCGGACTCGAAGGAGACGGCCCATACCAACAATACTCCAGTGGCGTCCAAGCAGCCCACTGCAGCTCAACTCCCGCCAAACCCAATTATCGCACACGCGAAGGCGACAGCACGGACTACTCGAACATTCAGGCGATGACCTACATCAGTGCCGATACTCCGCCCCTTTATTTCATTCACGGTTTAAACGACACTCAAAAAGCGCCCATTCAATTCCTCGAAGCGTTTGTCGATGCGCTAGCAGAAGCCGGAGCTAAAGATGTCACTTACAAACGCTATGACGACGCTGGCCATGGCGTTTACGTTCAACATATCGATGAAGCACGCCCCGCCCGCGAAGCCTTCCTCATCCGCACACTCATGAACTAAAACCCTCCGCGAGGATTTCGCTCGATGCATCTATTCAACTCCCAATCGTTAAGTATAATCACGCTCTAAGTTTCCATCCAAAGATAAAACCGATAAACTCACCAAATGATTGTCTAACTAAACTGCGAATACCTAACTGCAAAAGACCCCAAGATATCTCCGTTCGATCGCGGTTTTTTGTTTGGCGATGGGATCTACGACGCATTCCATCATACGGTGGACGAACCGTAGCCTTGCAACTTCATATCGAACGAATGAAGAACGGACTCGCAGCCAAACCCACAGAGAGATTTCAAGATATAATTTCGCCGACAGATCATAATAGATGAAGCTTCTATGCTGCCGATTGCATTTCAAACATCTAAGTTCAGCCCCCCTCAATCTCCGGGAAAACGTCAAACAATCATGAGATCTATTAGAATCTACATCACGACACTCGTTCTCATCACTACAACTTTGTGGGCCGAACAAAAGCCCAATATTATTCTCATAATATCAGATGACCAAGGATACGCAGACATTTCAGCCGCCGGAATCCGCGACGACGTTTCAACTCCTCACCTGGATCGCCTAGCTTCTCAAGGCACACGCTTTAGGCACGCCTACGCATCCTCACCCATTTGCAACACTTCTCGTTGCGGGATCATTACTGGAGCTTACCAGCAACGTTTCGGCATGCAGTGGTACGGCGGTCCGGGCATCTCCGATTGGGAAAATCCAACTATGGCCGAACTCTTGAAGAAAGCGGGCTACACGAATGGTTACGTTGGCAAAGTTCACTACGGTTCTCCGAACGGGCCAGGAGCACGCAACTTTCCGCTGGAGCACGGCTTCGATGAATTCTTCGGATCCGAAAACGCTCGTATCCACTATATGGTACATAACCAGAAGGCGATAGAGGCCTTCGATTCGGCCCGAGACAAGAATCCGGAACCCAGCAACTCATGGGGAATGGGCCCTTTTCGCGACGGTCTAAAGGAGGTCGACATAGAAGGCATGAGTACGGAGATATTCGGAAGCAAAGCTCGCGACTTCATAAGCCGGAATCAAGACAATCCCTTTTTCTTGTATCTATCTTTTAACGCCGTTCACAACTTCACTCACCAACTCCCCAAAGAGTATCTAGATAAACACGGACTAGAAGACTACGGAGATTGGGACCCCGCAGAGGAACCCTACCTGGATTGGTACTACCGCTCCCGTCGTCCCAACAACCCCAACGGACGAGCTCACTACCTAGGACAACTACACTACCTCGACCAGGAAGTAGGCCGCTTAGTGAAACATGTCGATGATCTCGGAATTCGGGACGACACGCTCATTATATATATGGGCGACAACGGCGGTTCACGCCCCATTTATGCGGAGAACACCCCTCTGAGAGGAAGCAAGTTCACCCTATACGAAGGCGGCACGCGCGTTCCGCTAATCAT
>Ga0233432_10001700_pt1 | contig 21052 bp, 15 predicted proteins | sample SI_122_August201_6_FD_179870 | JGI IMG/M metagenome (GOLD analysis project Ga0233432, IMG submission 179870) | Seawater microbial communities from Saanich Inlet, British Columbia, Canada - SI_122_August2016_10_MG | ecosystem: Environmental > Aquatic > Marine > Inlet | place: Canada: British... | reverse complement strand
AAGAGGAGTTGAGGGGGTACAACCGAGAATTTCTTCTCAGGAAAAACTGAAAGAGTCAGAAGGTCTTGCTGGGAAGATCGATGCATCTCTTCTCCTAAGACTTCGCGCCCCGAGAGAAGATGATCAGTCTCTGAAGATGTGACCAGCGATCAGACAGATGGCGGAAAAAAGCCCAGAAAGAAAGCCGATGGAGAGTTGTCGGGAGAGCGTCCAATCATCTGGCAGGAGGATTGGCCCAAGGATGAGGCCAATGAGCACACATGCGATGGTGCTAGCTAGGACAACGGGGTGACGACGAAACCAGTCTAAGTCCATTATGATTCCAATTGGCGAATGTAGGCCAGCGTTTCCATCTGGGCTCGATGGGCTTCAAATTCCTTGTCGCTGTTGGCTGGTTTGTTATTTCCTTTTCCGTCCACTCTGCGAGCTTTGACATTGTCGCGCCACTGAATGTCAAAAATCTGCATGATCTCTTTTTTGAGTTTTTTGTCGATGATGGGAAAGGCCACCTCAACTCGGTAGTCCATGTTGCGACTCATCCAGTCGGCGGAAGACACATAAACAAGGGGCCTGCCCCCATTGTGGAAAATGTAAAAACGAGAGTGTTCGAGAAGGCGATCGACGATGGAGATGGCCTTGATGTTTTGGCCAACATCTTCGAGTCCAGGTATTAGGCTGCACATGCCTCGGATGATGATCCTGACTTCGACTCCAGCTTCTGAAGCTTGATAGAGAAGATCAGCAAGCTGAACGTCGGCCATGTTATTAAGCTTGAGACAGATGGAGGCTTTTTTGCCAGCTTTGGCATTCTTGATTTCATTCTCGATAAATCGAGTGATGCGGGAGCGCATGGTGACGGGAGAAACGAGTAAGCTTCTGAACGTTCGATTTTGATAGGGCTTGTTGATGAACTCGAAGACAATAGCAGCCTCTCGGGTGAGGCTGCGTCTAGCCGTCATCAATGTATGGTCGGTGTAGAGTTTAGAGGTGGACTCGTTGAAATTGCCGGTCGCCATCATGGCGTAGAGCATGGGCTGCTTGTTTTCTTCGCGCGTGATGAGGCAGAGCTTGGAGTGGATTTTGATGTCTTCGACTCCAAAGTGCACATCGACACCTTCGTTGCGAAGGATGTCGGCCCATTTCAAGTTTGCTTTCTCGTCGAATCTTGCCTGAAGCTCAAGAATCACCTGAACATTTTTTCCATTTTTAGCTGCGCTGATGAGGGCATTGATGATTTTGGAGTTTTTGGCCAGACGGTAGATCGTGATCTGAATACTGAGAACTTTGGGATCGACAGCTGCTTCTCTGAGCATGTCAATAACAGGAGAGAAACTGTGGTAGGGGAAGTGGAGGAGCACATCTTTCTTTCTGAGCACGTCAAAAAAACTGACTCCTTGAGGAAAATCTCTGTGGGGCAGATGATCGAAAGGGGGGTGGATGAGGTCAGTGCGACCGAGGTGAGGAAAACCAAAAAAGTCTTTGAAATTATGGTAGCGACCTCCTGGTAGGAGAGTTTCCATATGTTGAACATTCATCGCTTCCAAGAGGTATTCCTTGAGGTCCTCAGGAATGTCTTCATCATAAGTGATTCGGGTGGGTTTTCCCCAACGCCTGCGCCTCAGGCTGTCACTGATTTTGTTGATGTAGCTGTCGTCGAGGTCGTCATCAAGATCCATGTCGGCATCCCTTGAGACCTTTACCATGTAGGCTGTCTGTTTCCACTGACCAGCGAGTGGGAATACCATGCGGAGGCAAGCTCGAATGACATCATCCAATAACATGATGACGCTTTTGCCCTGCTGATTGGGTAGGCGAACAAAGCGACCTACAACGTGGGTGGGAATCTGAAGAAGGGCGTATTGCACTTCGCCTTTCTTCTCAACCAATTTGACAGCAAAGTAAATCGCTTGGTCCTGAAGTTCAGGAAACTTCGTGGCCTGACTGAGCATGATGGGGACCAAATTTGGCCGGACGTGATTTTGGAAAAAATCTCGAACATAGACCGTTTGAGACTCATCGAGTTGACTCTCATCGATAATCTGAATGCCTTCATTGGCGAGGCTTCTAACGATTTCCTCGTAGGTTTCCTGGAACTGTTCCATATGCTTCATAACGATGCGTTGGACTTCTTTTAGGACTCTTAAGGGCCGATGGCCGAAGAGGGTGTCGCTGTCTCTTTTTTTGGATTCGGCCATCCTCTTGAGGATGGCAACTCTGACTCTGAAAAACTCATCTTGGTTGTTTGAAAAAATCCCTAGGAATTTCAGCCTCTCGATGAGTGGGAGGCTGGTATCACTGGCTTCCTGAAGAACCCTGTGATTAAAGTGCAGCCATGTGATCTCCTTGGGAAGGAAGCGACTTTTGTCGATCACGGACATGCAGAGGAGTTTCAGGGGGAAGATCGGTGCATAATAAAGGGAATTTTATTCCTGCCCGTATTCGAGACTCTGAACAGACGTTTGGTTAGGAATTGGTTAGGGTGAGTGCCTTTAAAAGGGTAGACAGAAAAGTGACCTTGTGTTGTGATTAGCTTGGATGTTGTTTCTGATGAAATCGGCATGAGGCCATTACAATCATTAACCACCCCTGCTCGAAATAAGGTTTGGACAGCTGAAAAGGCATTTCCGGACACCCAAAGAAAAACCTGGAGTTTTAGAAAATGAAGCAGTTCATCATTGCCGAAGCCGGAGTGAATCACAATGGCGATATCAACCTAGCTTTCGATCTGATCAAGGTTGCCGCAGAGTGCGGGGCCGATGCCGTTAAATTCCAAACCTTCAAGGCGGAAAATTTGGCTGCCAAGGATACCCCAAAGGTGGCCTATCAGACAGTGGACCGGCCAGAGAGCGAGGAGAGTCATTACGAGATGCTCAAACGCTTGGAGCTCTCTAACGAGGACACCGTGAAGGTAAAGAGATGTTGCGAAGAGCATGGAGTGGAATTTATGTCGACTCCTTATGACCCCGAAGGAGTGGAATTTCTGGCGAAAATTGGAAGTCGTCGGCTTAAGGTGGCTTCGGCCGATTTGGTGGATTTTCGGATTCAGAGGGCTGTGCGTCGCTCAGGGCTTTCGGTCATTCAGTCCATGGGCATGGCCACGGAAGATGAGGTCCTCGGATGGCATGAGGAGTTCAGAAGAGAGGCCCCTGGTCAACATCGGACTTTGCTCCAATGCACTTCGAATTATCCCAGCGATCCCTTTAATGCCAATCTGCGTGCTATGAAGGCTATGGGTGAGAAGTTGGGAGTCGATTATGGCTTCTCAGATCACACATCTGATCACCGCGCAACAGTTCTTGCCGTCGCTTTGGGGGCTACGGTGGTTGAGAAGCACTTCACTCTGGATAGAACGATGAAAGGTCCTGATCATAAGGCTTCGGTCGATCCTGTGGAATTGAGAGATTACGTTCAGGCGGTCCGGGATGCAGATGCCATTCTCGGCTCTGATATAAAGGATATTTGCGAGGAGGAGATGGATATGCGACGGATCTCTCGCAAGGGAGTTTTTGCCCTGAGGGATCTTGCTTCTGGGCAAACGATTAGGGAAGAAGACTTCACTTTTCACCGCCCCGGCACAGGGGTGGATATGGGGAATTTTCTTCAAGTTCTTGGGAGTGTTTTGAAGAAAAGCCTCAGTCGGGGTGAATTGCTTTCTCAGGATCACATCTGAAGTCTGAGTCAGTAGGGGTTGGCTTTTTGGCTGCTTTTAGGCCTTTCTCTGTAAAAAATAAAGCCTTCATCAATATTTCGGGTCGATTTGCTCCTAGGCATCGGTGACGTAGACTGAGTTAAAATCCCTTTGGGCTAGGCCAATTTCTTGAAAACCTTGTCGATAAACCTTCCGCAGAAACGTGAAGAGTGAATTGAGGATAACTCCTAAAGATTCTTCACTTAAAGGCCGATAAAATTTCTTGACTCCCCAATCGGTTTCATATCGTTGGCGGTCGAACCAAGGATGGTTTCTACTTCTATTTATAAGGACATAAAGTCATGGGTTTGCGAATAAACCACAATCTGGCGTCGCTCGGTGCGGCTCTCAATTTGGGAAAAGCCAATAGCGCTCTTTCCAGTTCTCTGGCCAAGCTTTCTACCGGCTTGAAAATCAACACAGCTGCCGATGGCCCTGCAGACCTGATCATCTCGGAAAAATTCCGTAGTCAGATCAATGCTATCTCCAAGGCAACTGAAAACACCCAGAATGCTATCTCCATGCTGTCTACAGCTGAAGGTGCTCTGGCCGAAGTCAACTCTCTGCTCAGCAAGATGCAGGGTCTGGCCCTCAAGGCTACGCAAACAGGTACCCAAAGCCCTGACGAGATCGCCGCTTCTCAAGCTGAGATCGATGCGGCTCTGGAATCCATCAATAGCATCTCTAGGAACACCTCTTTTGGATCCATCAACCTTCTCGATGGCTCTCAAGAAGTTGAAACTGAGTCCGTTGATACCCAAAACATCTTGGTCGATATCGACAAGGCAAACTTTGCCGGAGACAAGAAGTCTTTGAATGTTAATGTTGTTAATGCTGCGACTCGCGCTTCAACAGCGATCGATTTTAGTGCAGGCGCCCAAGGTGACGCTGACGGAACCGACGGAATTCTTTCCAATACTCAGGTTCTCAAGGTCACAGGAAGTGGTGGTTCAGACACGATGACCTTCTCTGCTGGATCTGCTATTGCTGATGTAGCTGCTGAAATCAACTCTCGAGTGACTCAAACTGGTGTTTACGCTGAAGTGAGTGATTCAAAGTTGGTCTTGTCTTCTGCTGAGTATGGTGCGTCTGAGTTTGTGACCGTGGAAGATGTTGACGGAAACAACGACTTGTTGGACATTGCAGCAACCGCAGCAACGACGACCACTGACAACACAACTTATGAAGTTGACCTGACTGCAGCTGGTGGTCTTGGCCAAGAATTCACCATTGGTGGCGCAACGATCAGATCTCTTGGTCAGTTTGGCGACAAATACAATGGTTACACTGTTAAGCTTGATATTGGTACTGCCGCAAACAATGTTGCTGTGAATGATGATGCGAAAATCATCACCATTGCTGCGACATCTGCTGCCACGGCGACAAATATTGAGAACCTACTGTCTACTGAAACGAATACCTCCTGGTCCGTAACCGGAAATGATGGTGGTTACATCTTTCAGGCGACTGACGCAACGACAACAACAGTTGGGGAAATCAGATCAAATCTTGTTGTGACTGCTAAGGCAGGAGCCGCGAGTCATGCCGAGGCAGCGAAACTCTCGATCACTTATGGAGGAAACGAATCTGCCACCTACGATGCCGCGACGAACACTCTGACTCTTGATTTGGTCAGCACGGTTTACTCTGCGGGTGGTCTCTCTGCCGTGATCAATGCCGACACAGCTATTGCTGCTCTCTTCGATCTCAAGATGCCAGGTGGAGCTGATACCATCGATAGGACATCAACGGGCAGAGCTCTGACGATGACCAAAGTGGATGTTGATACTGGTGTTAAATCCATGGACCTCAGAACAGATCCTGGCATGGGCATGATTTTCAATGCTGGCGATGGCTCTAATATGGCTTTCAAGCTGACTGGAGACGGAGCTAGTCGATATGGAGATTACACGGTCACTTACAAACAAGGGCAAGCTGCTCAGTCTGTTTCAGTTGACCATGCCTCTAAGACGATCGCCATCAATGCCAATGCTGCGGCCACGAATACGACCATTATCGCATCTCTTGTTGCCGCAACCAATCTTGGAGCAAGCACAGTCACTTCAACTGGTTACTATGGGGTTGGCGCCACTGTTGTTGACTTAGGCACAACAGTTACTAAGTCTTTTGTAACAGATGCTTCTGGTCTTATTGTCACAACCAAAGAGAATTCCAGCACTTCTTTTAATCCAAAGATTGAAATTAGTGCGGCCAGTGCAGCTGCGGCAATTGCTTACAATTCAACGACTCAAGTGATCACACTCACGTTGAACCACTCAGCAGCAGCGAATCCAGTTGACACCCAGTCTGAGTTTGACACTTTGCTGAACAACTCGGCGGCAGGTGCCAAACTGCGTACCTTGTTCAATTTTGAGGTCACTGGAGCTGTTCAAGGAACAACTCTGAAAACTGTGACAATCGGAGAAGGTGGAGGAGCTAGTGGCTCAGGCATCACAAACACTAATGCCATCAAATCAAATGGTACTGATGGTGTATTGGAAGTGAACGGTGTTAAAACTGCTGCTAGTAATCTGACCTTTACCTTTGACAATGGCAACATTAGAGGGCATATCACAATTGATGAGTCTTTCAATACTGCTGGCAAAAATACATCTTTTACCATTGCTGGTAAGGGAGCATTCTTGCAAATGGGTAGTAAGGCACAGTTGAGTCACCAAACAGGCGTTGGTATTCAGAGTGTGGCAACAGATCAATTGGCGACAGGTCTTTATCTGGACACCAACATGTCAACCACTGAGTCTTCTTATGACAACGGTAAGCTATATACGACAGCTACGCTTGCAGATATATCTTCTGGAGGAGAGTTTGATTTGGCAAAAAATTCTCAGACTGCTTATAAGATTATTTCTCAGGCGATCACAGAAGTTTCTGTTGCTCGTAGTAAGCTTGGTGCGCTAGTGAGCAACACTCTTGAGTCCAACATCAATTCACTTGGTGTTGCTTTCGAGAACCTGACTGCTGCTGAGTCTCGAATTCGTGACGTTGACTTTGCCGCTGAAACTGCCGAATTCACAAGAGCTCAGATTCTTGTGCAAGCAGGTACTTCAGTTGCAGCACAAGCTAATGTTGCGACTCAAGCTGCTCTTCAGCTTCTTGGTTAATTTCTAGCCAACATCTTTTTATATATGACGGCCCCCTTAACCGGGGGCCGTTTTTTTTTGAGAGAATATGAAGACGCCTCCTGCCATTCATCCTGCCAATCAAGAATGGCTAAAATTGAGGTCGCTTTTGCCTGTCGAAGATGTGGCAATCGACCCACAGCTTTTGCAGCGCATCGAATTAAGTGATGGCGCGCTGTCGTTGAGATCAGAGGTCGGTGAGGTGATCTGGAACTCTGGGTCGACTGAACAGACATCTCAAAACATCAGTTCTATTCCTGAAATTGGCCGCCTAGAGTATCTGTTTACTTTTGGTTTTGATGATGGTCAGTATATAAGAGAGGTCTTAAAAAGACTTCCAAAGTCTAGCGCACTGATCTGTATAGAACCCTCTCCAGAGTTCTTCTATAAAATATGTGAAGTCAGCGGTTATGCGGACATACTCTCTCATGAAAGGTTCCATCTTATTGTGGGCTTAGAGTCACAGCTTGAAAAGATTGATAAGGTTGGGGAACTCGTTGTTCAGTTCGAGAGTTGCAAAGAGTTGCACCGTCCTTTTCCATGGATACCAGACAGTTTAGACTTTTCTCCATTCAGAAAAAAGTTGCAGTCGAGCATGATGAATTCCATTAAAATGACTCATGCCGTCAAAAACACCACAGATGTCAGTGCTGGTTATTCTTTGGGAAATATCCCTATGAGCTTGAAGTGTGGAGATGCTGAGCATTTGAGGCAGGTTATTCAAGGGAAACCCTATATTGTTGTGGGAATGGGGCCTTCTCTGTCAACGCAGATAGAGATGTTGAAGAAAATTGAAGGGAAAGCCTTTATTGCTGCAACAGACAACACGATAAAGGAATTGCTTTTAGAAGGAATACACCCAGACATTGTTTTTCACGTTGAGTGGAGAGACGAGTCGAAAGAGTTTTATAAAGGCATACAGCTTAAAAAAAGCTCAGTACTCTGTTTTGGGCATGGAACAAACTCTGATGTTCCAAAAATGTGGCCTTCCTTGAAAGTTGCTTATCCATCACCTCATGTGGAGCTGATCTTTTCCGAAATAACTCGAACTCTAAAGTGGGAAGTGAATATTGGCGCTACGGTTGGAGATTTTGCGATCCACTTTGGAGTACAGTGCGGAGCTTCTGAGATTTATTTAGTTGGAATTGATGCATGCTGCCCTACGGGAAGTTACTGTCACCCCAATAATTCTTCAATAAGAGAAATATACCAGGAGGTCAATCGGTTTTGGTCCCCTGAAAGATGGGATTGGGGTTATGTCACCACTTGGCCGGACAGGCTGGAGCTCGAGGGTTGGGATGGGGAGCCTGTCCACTCGATTGGTTCATTTAAGAGAACGGTCGATGTGATTGACTTACTCAATAAAAAACTAGATAAGAATCAGAAAATATTCACAACGAGCCAGTATGGAGCTAAATACAATGCTGAGCTTGCGAGCTTGGAAAAACTAGAGGCCTATCCGGACCTAGACAAAACACTTGCTCCTTCTCAGGAGTGTTTGTCTGAACAAGAGGTGATGCCGCTCATTAATATAAAACGTAAGCAGGTTATCGACTACTATAGGCGCTTGAAACAGTTCTCTTTATATCTGAATAGTTATATTGAGGCTTACGACAAGAAAGCCAAAAATGTTGCGGCCTTGGAGAGGAATTTTCTAGGCGAGCTTGAGAACTTTAAGTCTCATCACGAAAAATTCGCCTGGATAGAAAACCTGTTGGTTGTTTTAGATCACTCCCTCGCGATGCGATCAGGGAGAGATGAGAGAAAAAAAATTGATACCGAAGACGATGTCGCCGTCATTACTTCTGCAAAAAACTTTGCCGATTATGTGCTTAAGATCTCACCTTTTGAGGATGTTCTGATCGGGCATTTAAATAACATAGAATCCTCTTTTAATCATGAGTAATATCACCGACGCCCAAAGAGGACTGATAAACTTCTATGATGTAGAGGGCTCAAATGGATTGGGCGTACATTATTTTGAAGAGTGGACACCAGGAGTTCCCTTTATCGAGATATTTTTGCAAAGAGTAAAAATGGTGAAGGGCCTGAACCACGTGGTGGCCTATGTGAATCCAAATTTGGTAGACCGTTTGACGCCATATCTTGAGAAATATTCGATCCAGCCATTGGTCGTCGAAAACATGCCAGCTCATGTCTCGACTCACCGAAGAATGATTTCATCGAGAAAATGGTCTTACCAAGCATGGATGGGTTGTCCTTCCGAATTGTCTTATTTTGATGAAGTGGTTGCGATGGGTTTGATCGGTCATTTCAATGAACTCACAAAACCTTCGAAGCTGGTCTATTTTACTCCTGAGGCGCCATTTTTTAACCCACAGGCAACCAATTTGATGTTGGAAAAGCTGGGGTCGAGTTTGGAAAACAAAAAGCTGGGGGTTTTGTGCCAACCTTCACCCATGGGCATGTCGGCATTCTGCATTGATTCTTCAGCCCTGAATGAACTGAGTGCTACATCGGTTTGGCTTCCCAAAGAGCATGTCGGAGGAGATTTCAAGAAACAGTCGATGAAGCTTCGGAATCTTCTCGGTTTACCTTTGGTTCCCAATGATCGCCGAAATTTCTTATTAAGAAGTCGACGTGATGCCAAACGCCTTAAGGCATGGGATGGTAAGTTTGACGCTATTGATGAACTGAGCGATGAACCACGAGATGTTCAACTTGAAATCACAGCTTCGCCTTTCTCGCCACTTTGCAGGCTCCCTGCGTTGGGTTCTCATGAAGATATGCCTGTGGAGAATCTTCAAAAAATCCTCAGCAACATCTGTGAGATCGATGATGCATTGTTAACCATCGGAGACTTAGGGAATATACTTGAATACGATCATCTTAAGGAATTAAAAGAATTACTGATAGCTCACAAACCTTATGGGACTCATGTGGTCTTAGACGGGAAGGTTGCTTTTGAGGATATCGAGGAGACAAATTCGTGGTTAGATCTCGGGCTTGATATTGTCACGATCAGAATGACTTCAATTGGAAATGAAAAAGCAGACCTAGAGGCCCATGAGTCAGCGGTTATCGAAATGAGTAAAAGGTATAATGACCCTGACTACCATACGATTATAAACTTTGAATTGCATAAATACCACGACAATTGGAGGCTGATTGAGGTCCTTCAGAAGTGGAAAGAAAATTACAAGATGCCTTTTTCCTGGATTGGTTGGAATGACTATTGCGGGCAGACTGGAGAAGAAATTAATCTTCCGGTGTATGCACCTCGAATTAAGGGGAATTGCCAGAAACTGATCCATCAGATGCATATTCTGCCAGATGGATCAGTGACGCCTTGCCGTCAAGATTTTTCGGGGAAGAACGTCGTGGCCAACGTTCTTGAGAAAGGACTCTTTGGAGCATGGAACTGTGAAGAATTACAGGCCATTCGTGCCAAGAATGAGCCAGGGGATGAGCCGACTGAGCTATGCGCTGGATGTCATCAAGGTTATTTTGTATAACACTGCCCTGAGATTTTGAGTATAGGGCGAACTGAAGACTTGAGTTGGGGCTGGGAAGAATGAAAGGCACCATCCCTCCTGTCTATGCAATTATTCCTGCTCGGGGAGGGTCCAAACGCCTTCAGAGGAAGAATGTCTTGCCCTTAGGGGGAAAGCCTCTGATTGCTCACAGCATTGAGCAGGCAATGTCTTGCCCTTATGTACGTTCCGTCCAGGTGACGACGGACGATCGAGAGATTGCTGACGTTGCTCGAAAATATGGTGCAGAAGTTGTGGACCGGCCTGAAACCTTGGCCCAAGATACCTCTACGTCGGAGTCGGCGGTCTTGCATGCCATGGAAGCCATGACCGAGCTGAATGAAGATTCTATTGTCCTCTTTATGCAGTGCACCAGTCCCGTCCGGGCAGAGGACGACCTGAAAAAGGCCATCGAGGCTTTCCATGAGAAAGGAGCCGATTCGATGCTCTCGGTGTCCCCATGCCACGTCTACCTTTGGAGGAGTTCGAACGAAGGGCTAGTCTCCGTCAATTATGACTACCGGAATCGGCAGCGTAGGCAAGACATGGAACCCGAGTACAACGAGAATGGGTCCTTTTATTTATTTAAACCATGGGTGATCAGGGAGAACAACAACCGCCTGGGGGGGAAGATTGCCCTCCACGTCATGGATGAGTGCGTCGATATCGATTCTCTTATAGATTTCAGAAGAGTTGAGGAGTTTTTGACACAGAGAGGGGGGAAGTCTACCTCAAGTTGAGGCGAGATCTGACCGATATTGAAAACAGGAGAGGAATAACAAGGTTCCCTTCGGCTAAGGCTTCCAACACTCATGCAAATAATTCGCGATCTCAAGGACTACATCGCCTTTGGCGAGGCTGACCTATTCTACGCCCTTCAGAAAATATCCCTCAATAAGCACGGAATCATCTTCACCGTTTCCAACAGAGGCATTCTCGAAGGACTGATGACTGATGGGGACTTCAGGCGGTATTTGATCTCTGTTCAAAAGGCTGATCTCAATATTCCTCTTAACGAAGTCGCCAGTCATAACTACAAGGCCTGTAAGATTACTGACCCTCGGGAAGTAATCCAGGCGTCTTTCTCAGACAGAGTTTCCATTATTCCCCTAGTCGATGATGAGGGGCATCTAGTGGCTATAGCAACTCAAGAGAGAGGTGGCTTTGAGATTGGACCATTTCACATTAGTGACAAATCTAAGGTTTTCGTGATAGCAGAAATTGGCATCAATCACAACGGAAGCCCTGACTTGGCCAAGAGAATGATTCATAATGCGAAGGAGGTTGGTGCTGACTGTGTGAAATTTCAAATGAGAGACATGGGTTCCCTCTATAGAAATCATGGCGACACTAAGACTCTGGCAGGGGAGGATCTTGGAGCTCAGTATGTCTTGGACCTGTTGGCCAAGTTCCATCTCGATCAGGAGACGATGTTTTCGCTCTTTGATGAGTGCAAGGCTAATGATATTTTGCCGCTTTGTACCCCATGGGATATCGTATCTCTTGAGGCTCTAGAGTCTTATGGAATGGAGGGGTATAAAGTGGCTTCCGCTGACTTGACCAACCACGAACTTCTGACTGCGATGGCAAAGACGGGAAAGCCGATGATTCTTTCCACAGGGATGTCGAGAGAAGATGAGATTATTCAGGCCGTTGATCTACTGAATTTTCAGGGGGCAAGCTATGCTATGCTTCATTGTAACTCGACTTATCCGGCGCCTTTCAAGGATATCAACCTTAATTACATGGGCAGACTCAAGAGGCTGGGAGACTGCCCTGTGGGTTATTCTGGTCACGAGAGGGGGATCCACATTCCTATTGCAGCTGTAGCTCAGGGAGCTGTCATTATTGAGAAACACTTCACGTTCGACCGTGAAATGGAAGGGAACGATCACAAGGTAAGCCTGCTACCCAATGAATTTGCAGCCATGGTGGAAGGCATACGTCAGACAGAAGAATCTCTAGGCAAAGATGGCGTCAGAAACATGAGCCAAGGGGAGATGATGAATCGAGAGAACCTGGCTAAGAGCCTTGTTGCTGTCGAAAAGATACCGACGGGCGCCTCCATCACGCGAGAGATGATTACGATCAAGAGTCCGGGAAGAGGGCTGCAACCTAACCGCCTTTCTGAACTATTAGGGACGAAGGCAAATCGAGATTTCGAAGCAGGTGATTTCTTTTTCGAAGGGGACCTGAGTAAGGATGCAGTGCGCGGTCGACCTTTCACCTTCAGCCGCCCCTGGGGGGTTCCAGTACGATATCACGACTATCGAAAAATGCTGAACCAGAGTAATCCGGATTTTCTTGAGATTCACTTCAGCTACAAGGATCTGGATCTTAAGGTCGAGGACTATTTTGATGAGGCGATAGATGCGTCTCTGGTTGTTCATAGTCCAGATCTTTTCAAGGGTGACCACCTTCTTAATTTTGCAGAAAAAGACCAACAGTTGTGGGAAAGATCTGTTGAAGAACTCCAGAGAGTCATAGATGTAACCCTAAAATTGAAACCTCTGTTTAATGTGAGAGGAAAAGTTCCTCTGGTCGTGAGTCTTGGGGGGTTTACGAAGGACAAGCATCTAGAAAAGGGTGCGAGGCAGGAAGGGTATGCCCGTATAGCAGAGGGGCTTTCTAAGCTCAATCAGGATGGGGTGGAAATCTTGGCCCAAACCTTGCCACCATTTCCCTGGTACTTTGGAGGTCAGCTTTTCTGCAATCTATTCGTTGAGGCAGAGGATACGGTTGAATTCTGTGAAACTTATGGTTATCGTGTCTGCTTTGATATTTCCCATTCAAAGCTGACGTGTAACCATTACAAGAGTTCTTTTGACGCTTTTACACGCAAAATCTTACCTCACACAGGCCACCTGCATATCGTCGATGCCAAAGGGACATCTGGCGAGGGGATCCAGATCAATGAGGGAGAAGTTGATTTTCCTTTACTGTCGAGCACGCTCAACGAAATGGTGCCGGACGTGTCTTTCATTCCTGAAATCTGGCAGGGACATAAGAACGAGGGCGAAGGGTTCTGGGTCGCTCTTGATCGACTCGAGCCTCTTCTATAGATCCTTCTGCGAGCGGGGCGGGGTCTTCAAGGCTGTCAGTTCTTCGAAGTTCTTCCATGCGAGATTGAAGTCTTCCATGGTGTCGATATCAACAGAGTAGATGTCATCCATGATATAGAGCTGGGTGTTGGTTCTGTAAAGGTCACCCTTGAAGTCCTTCACAGGGAAAATCCACAGGGCGCCGTTGGGGAGGAAGCGATCGATAAATGCCTGCCTCTGCAAGGGCATAGTTTCGATATCTCCCAGTGAAAAATCCATATAGCCTTCTTCTGTTCTGTGCATCATCCATCCATACTTCGAGGGGATGGGTTTGCCAGAGACCAACGTTTCTGTAGGTGAATTCATATCTTTGAAATATTTACTGACGGCCTCATCAATGTGCCAGCTTTGGCGCAGAGGAACGGTGGGATGGGCTAGCATCACATGAGTGTAGTTGCGTCCCTCTTCTTTTCTCAGTCGATCCAGCGTGTAGAGAATGACATCGCAAATGTTGGCTTCATCAGTGGCAAGTTCTGGGGGGCGAAGAAAAGGGACCCAAGCTCCCGCTTCTCGACAGACTTTGGCAATGTCCTCACCATCTGTTGATACGACCACATCTGTGAGAAGTTCGCTACCTTGAAGGCACTCTAGGGTCCACTGAATTAGTGGTTTCCCATGGAAGTTCTTGATGTTTTTACCCGGTAGGCCTTTGGATCCAGTTCTAGCTCCGACAAAGCCGAGGACCCGATGTTCAGGCATCGGCTTCGACGAATTCTCCATCAAAAGACCGCCTGCTCTCTTCGATGGGCGAGCGTTCTTTGTTCCTCCGGATGTTGAAACTGGGTGCTGGACTGGCGATCTGGTTCATGAGTTCGTCTGCGTTCCCCCAATGGTGTTCAGCTTGGTTTAGGAGGCGAAGGTTTTTCGTGTAAACGAAATTCTGTAGACCCAGCAGTTCCATAGCTGAGAATTTATGGGAGATGACTGTTGAGATTTGGCTTGCATCGCCTAGGTCTTTGATGAAGGCCTCAAGGTCACCACCATATTGTTCGATGATAGTCTGTTTATAGGTGTAAAACCACTCAGAGCCTGGGTAGGGCGTAGCAAAGTGAGGCATTGCAGTGATGTTGAGTTCGGTGAGGGCCTCGATCATTGCACGAATGCTGTCGAAAGACTCTTCGGGAAATCCGATGATGACGTTGGGGATGGGTTTGATACCAGAATCCAGACAGATCTTAACACTTTCCATGTTCATTTTCTTGGTGGCTCCTTTTCCCAGATTCTTCAGGATGACGGGGTCAAAAGCTTCGAGGCCATAAACTAAGTGAGAGCAACCTGCTTCGTGCATGAGCTTGAGAATCTTCGGGTTGTGGAGGCCGGCGTGGCTGGTGCCATTCCAGTGGACACCTGTACAGTTTTCATCATGAGGAACTCCGTCGCGACGGCAGGTGGGTTGGAGGCCTTCGGCGATCCATTCTTCGCAGAGTTCCCTCAGCCAACTACCCTTGCTGTAGGCATTCATGGTCATGAAGTTCTCGTCGATGAAGGAGGCCAAATCGATGTCGTAGTTTTCGTGAAGGTGTTTGACCATCTTGACGATGTATTTGGCTGAGAAGTATCGGATATTTCTGCCGTAGGTAAAGACCACGTCGTTCTCACCTTGCTCGTCTTCCTCAACAAGCATTTCTCCCGTGGTACCAAGGTGCCAGCAATAACGGCAAATAAGACCACACCCAACGCTTCCCATGACATCAAGGCGGCGTTTTGAGGTAAAGCCTTCCTCGCTGAAAAGGTTAGCGGAGTTTTGGAAATAGATGTCTAGAGGGAAAAGGTCCCAAGCGGGCCAGGGGAGGTCATCCAGATTATTGATGTTGGGGCGGGTGGCATTAAGGACAGGCTTGCCATCGGTTTCTCTGCGAATCACTCCCAAGGTTGGGGAAAAGTTTTTATTCCCCTCATCCAGCATATCCAGTATTTCCGGGAAGGTGACGTAGGCCTCTCCTACAACCCCGAGGTCAATCTCTGGAATCCACTCCATGATCTCCTTCGGCATACTGGTGAGAAATCCTCCTCCAGCCATTAGCAGGGAGTCTGGGCTGTACTCCCTCGCCATCTTGAATGTCTTTTTGACGTAGTTGTAGGTGGTGGTCAAGCCACCTATGGCAACCACATCCCAGTCGTCAGCCTCAAGGACTTGAATGAGGATTTCGTCGCCTTTTCGCCAGGCATTGGCATCGTAGACTTGGATTTGATGACCTCTATTCATCGCAATCGAAGCGAGAAGGGCCATTCCATAGGGTATGTGACGAGGAACATCCTCTTCTCTCACCACAGGATTGATGAAAAGGACTTTAGCCATGGATAGTGCCTTGTAGATAGTCGACCAGAGGGACGCACTCGATGCCAGGTCCAAAGAGAGTTCCAGACTCGGTGCAGTTGTAGGTGGTAAAGTCCACCTGAGACATCATCTCAAGAAGGTTCCGACGGTACCAGAAATAGGTCGGGTCGATATAGGATTCTGTTCCATTGAGGGGAAAAACCACTTTTTGGAAATAGTCTTCAATGTCGTCCTCCCGTCCCTTTACATGCTCAACCAATTCATACCAGGTTTGGGTCATGTTGTAGGGGGTGTCGATGTGGTACCCCATGTCCATGCCGACCATGCCAATGTCTTGGATTTTAAGTCGCGTGGTCGTAAAATTCCATGCCGCGGAACCCACTTGACCACCAGTGTTTATGCAAGGAAGAGGGTTGAGTCCATAGAGTTTGCGGGTCAGGCTGTTGGGTTCATTCGGATCATCGACCAATGGATTCCACCAGTAGATGTCGAACCCTGCTTCATGGGCCCTCTCGACAACATTTTTTGGAGCAGAAGTGGCGAGAATCAGTTTTATTTTTGGTGCGTATTTGTTGACTAGATCGATGTTTTTCTGATTTTCTAGGATGGAGTTGTTGCGAAATGTGATGTCGAGATCCTGTCGGTTGAAAAAATCGTCGTTTTTGGAGTTTTTTTCGAAATTGGGATCTCCGTACCAACGTACCATTCGCGTGGGGTGGGGGTCGAGAGAAACAACGTAATCGGGAATGACACCGGCCCTTAGGGCTTTCATGTAAGAGCCATCTACACAGATGATGCTGCCATCGAAATCAGAATTCTTGATAGTTTCAAGAGAGTGTAAGCGGTGAAGGCTAGGTCCAGCGCTCACCACAATGGCACGATCTGCTTTTGGCCCTTCTGGTTTTTCAAGCTGTTTTATAGATTTGCCCTTTTTACAGTAGGGGCGGTTGAACTCGGCGTGATCTGTAATGGTGTTGCCATGCCAGTCGCGGCCGATATCTCCGATCTCCGAGACGACGTTATGAAAGTTGCCTTGGGTTGAACCCTCAGTCTTCATCGCCATCCCAGTCCAGAGCTGTGCGCTCAACGTAGACCATACTGCCGCCAATAGAGCCTAAGGCCTGCTTGCGGAAGCGATCCTGAAGGTCTTCGTTTTCCTCTTGGGAAGACTTAACTTTAACTTCTGATTTTGTCTTGAAGTTTCCTTTAAGAAATTCACTCATAATAGTTCTTCCCTAAGCGATTGAGGAAAAATGTAAGGACCCAGTACCATGGTCAAACCGGATTGGATACTCAGGGATGTCCTGAGCCTTAACCTGTATCGGCTTATTCGGGCTCGACTTTAAGAATGCATAGCAACAGACGTGATGATCAACAAAATTAGAGAATTACTGATAGAATTTGGCATCAGTGATGAGGATTCTCTGAAGGAGTTCTTTCCTAAGGTGCGTGATCGTGATGACATTTCAGTATTAAAATGCTCTTCTAGCGATGTGATTCTTCTTTCTCGTTCCGATCACATGGAGTTGGAACATTACGAATCTAAGGCTGACTACTCTTACTGGGGCGTCGAGGAACATCGTTTAGCTATGAATCTGAAGCGAGAAGACCATCAGAGAAGATTCGATCGCCATAACCATTACTTTGTAAATCAAGACTGGTTGGATGTTGGAACTGGAGAAGGAGGGGCACTGGAGATGTTTTCGTCGCTTACGAAATCTACTCGCGCGATTGAATTGCAGGCCTCAACTCGAGAGAGTTTGGAAAAGATGGGTTACAGCGTAAAAGGAAATTTGGCGGATATTCAAGAGGGGAGCTGTGACTTGGTTACTCTTTTTCATGTTTTTGAGCATTTCACTGACCCTATAGAGCAATTAAAAGAACTTAAGGGAAAACTTCGGCCCGGTGGTCGCTTCATTATCGAGGTACCTCACGCCAAGGATTTTCTGATCAAATTCCTAGAGCTAGAGGCATTTAAAAAATTTACTTTCTGGAGTGAGCATCTGATTCTGCATACCCGTCAGAGTTTGCAGGTTTTTATGGAAGCTGCTGGGCTGGTGAATGTCACTGTGAGTGGAGAACAGCGTTATCCCTTGGCGAATCACCTGCACTGGTTAGCCAAAGAAAAGCCCGGTGGACAGGTTCGATGGGGCGCCTTACGTTCGGATCAATTGGATGATGCTTACGAGCGTCAGCTTCTTCAGTTGGATATGACCGATACCCTTACAGCCATTGGCGAGGTACCTGAGGCCTGAGCTGAAAAGCTTGATGACCTGGGTGCCTTAAAGCTTGGTAATGGAATGAGATCTTCTAAGAAAATGTCTTCAGAAAAGATGATGATCATTAGGGCAGTCGGTCCTATGCCTTTTCAGTAAATCTTAGCGTTAAAACATTCTGCGTCATTTTTCGATGGTCGTTCTCTCTATGAGTCTGAATGTCAGGTTAAGTCTGGGGAACTGCACTCGCTTCTCTCGAGGAAGGCAGTGCTGAAAAAATTTCTAACATTGGCCTTTCATGATCAGGAGGCTTCCACCCCCAAGTTTCTGTTCTGGGGGTGGAGTGGGGTAATTCTGTGCTTTAGACTTGAACCGGAAACCTCGGGGCGTGCCAAGGCTGAGAGAGGCGATGGTAGGGTTCTTTCCAAGTTCTGGCTCGTCATCGGAATGCCATCCCATGCTATCGTTTCCGTTTCGGTATAGATTGAGAAGGCATCCGTTGAATGGTGTTTTGCACTCCGCTTCGAGTCTGGCTCTAATGGGTTTGAGGCAGCTTGGCCAAGGTTTGGGTTGGTGGATGAGTCCGGAATAGGTGTAGGAGGCAGTTCCCACCCAGGCGACCTGTCTGGGGACGGGGTGTTCTTTGCCGTAGATGCGAACTTTAGGCTGAGTCCAATCGAGTTTTGAAATGAGTTCTTCCATGAGCCGTGATGCTGCATCTGGATTAAGCCACTTAGGGATGAAGTCCACCCTCGCTCCGCTCTGATCCCAGGAAAACTCCTTTTCTTCTGCTGAAGAGAGGAAGTCTTCCAGTGGGAGAGACTCGTTCATGGAGCTTCTAGTTTACGAAACCAGCTCTTGAGGCGGGAGGCTCCCGAGGCCAACTGGAGGGGGTGTGGGGAGGGTAGAGAGGGGAAGCCTTCTCCTGCGATGATGGCCCCGCCTTCAAGGTTCAGGTTATCTTCGGGTGAGCCTCTCAGAAGGACTCCCCAGCCTTTTGGGAGCTGAGAAAGTGCGTCTTCGAAGGAGGAGAGCTGCCCGGTAAGGATCAGTCCCTTTTTAGTGGATGATTTGCCTTTGAGTTCTTCACGATAGAGAACGATGGGCAGTTCTTCTCGTGGTCCGGAAGGAGATGGTGGTGCCTGTGTGTACCCCCCAGGCCACCACTCCATGACGTCTGGGCTCCACGAGGCATGATTTTCCCCCAGGTAAGCCTCCAGGGCTTCCTGTGCTGAGGCGACAGGGGTGGGGCTGTGTGCTGGCCAAATCTTGGTCAGTTTTTTCTGTAGGAAGTCGATCTGATAGAGGGGGGAACCACGGTGGGTGACCCAGTGGAAGAGGTCGCGCATTTGGCGAGATTCACTTTGGCTTTCGCCCATCCCTGAGGTGAAGATATCGTCGCGATAGATGACCTTGAGGAGGTTTTTTTCTTCGGATAGGACTGGGATGAAATGAACTTTTGAGCTGAATAAGTGGGGAGCCTCTCCTTCTTGGCCTTTCTGAAGGTGGATGAAGTCTTTGTTCATCAGCTGAGTAACGGGATCTTCAAGATGGCCTTGGGATAGGAAAAAGCGACGGATCATCCCATCGGTGATCAGGCCTTCGACTTTATTTTTGTTTTCAACAAAGGCGAAGCCCGTTCCCCAGAGGTCGATTTTTTCCAAGGCTTCCCTTAGAGTAGAAGATATTGGAAGGAGAGGGTCTTCTCTTCGGGGGCGATTTTCTGAAGGAGTGGACTCGATGGAGACAATTCTTCCTGGATTTCCGATAACGGTTGCTCCATCGGGAACATCTGCGACAACAACCGAACCGGCTCCGATAGTGCACCATGAGCCGATCTTAATGCCGTCTCGAACGACAGATTTTAAGCCGATGAAACTTCCTTCCCCGACGGTGACCCCTCCGGCGAGGGCGACATCGGGCCCAATATGGGCGTGGTCGCCGATGTGATGGTCGTGTTCAAGAAGGGCCCTTGAGTTGACGATGACGTTTTCTCCGACGTTCCCATTTGGGCAAAGCATCGCTCCACGGGCAACGAGTGTGCCGTGGCCGACGGGAGTGCTGGGGTCAACGTGGGCTTCTGGGTGAATGAGGGTCGTGCACTTGGCCTTTCGGGTCTTGAGTAGATCAAAAAACTCTTTCCGGCCAAGGTTGTCCCCGATCGCGACCATAAAGGAGCAGTCCTGCTGATATCGAGGGTAAGAAGAGCGATCTCCAACAAGGGGAACGCCGAGAACGTCTTCTCCTTCTTCACGGGCTTCGTCTAAAATGCCGCCGACAGGCTGCCCAAACCGACCTGCCGTTTCGATGACCGTCCGTGCATGGCCTCCAGCCCCAATCACCATGAGGGGTTGGTGAGCCTTTTTGAGTTTTTCTTCGAGAGGATTCAAATAAGAGCCTTGCCTGGCAACGATATCATCTCGTTGTGGGGAAAGACCTCAAGAGAGATTTTTGTATTTCTGAAATTTTACGATTTGAGTCATTTTTAACTGGAGTTTGGTTGGGAGCTGAACTTTTTCCTCTTCCATGTCGTTCAAACTTGGTCTACAATCTGGTTAAAACTTGTTCGAGTTGAAAAATTTTTAGAATTTGCGGGTGAAACAGACATTTCAGATTGGGAACCTGCATCCTGAAGCCCCCCTCGGTGAGGAGGTGGATGGATGGGTTTTACAGCAGGAGACCCTTTTGGGCGAAGATCCGTCTCGCTTTCCGATGGTTTTTTCCCTGGCGAATCGTCTCAAAAGTAAGCTTCTTCCGGGGGTGAGTCTTCCTGAAGGGTGGACCCCCTTGACCTTGCTTAGGGCCAAAATCCTCTTGATCCCATCGGTTTTTGAAAAGGCTATGGAATGGATAGAAGAGACTTTCCGTACCGCTGATTTGGGAGAGTCCCTCGACCTCTATCGACTTCTGCCATTGGTCGCTCAGGACCTCCATAGTGAAACGTTACTCTGGAGGGTGGGAGAAGGCCTAAGAACGAATGCTCCCCCAGTTTTTGAGGCCGTGGCGCACCATTCGCCTCTGCCGTCGAGAGTTTTGTCAGAAGAAGCTTGGAACCAGATGGTTCTCAAGGCACTTTTTATTGAATGTCCGATCGAAGCGATTGAGGGGTGGAGAGAACGACGCAATCCCGTTTTG
>Ga0233432_10001697_pt1 | contig 21091 bp, 18 predicted proteins | sample SI_122_August201_6_FD_179870 | JGI IMG/M metagenome (GOLD analysis project Ga0233432, IMG submission 179870) | Seawater microbial communities from Saanich Inlet, British Columbia, Canada - SI_122_August2016_10_MG | ecosystem: Environmental > Aquatic > Marine > Inlet | place: Canada: British... | reverse complement strand
CGCCTTGAACTGGCTGCGACTACACATATCCGCAGGAATCACACTCTCGAGGTATCTTAGGTCAGCCATCAGTCGCTCCAGTTCATTATCAGAACTTGTACGATGCTGCGGGCGCAGTGGTTTTCCCAAAACGAGCACGCAGCATCCATTAACGCTCGAAGCAGTCGTGCAAAATATAATTTATTTTCTTATGTATTCTACATAAGATACTGTTTTATATTGCTTTATAGAGTTTATGGGCTGGCTATCAAATCACCCGATAGTCTGCGACACTGCGGAAAAGAGAATTGGCCACTCACTATGCCATCAACTGACGCAACCCACCCCTTAAAACGTAGTCCGCACAGGCTAAAACTGGGCGTTTTTGGCCTGAATGTCAGTAGCGGATGTGCCATGACTGACCGCCACGACACGCTCAAGGCGGAATGGGAAGAATCTGTTCGAATCGCCCTACTCGCAGAAAAAGCGGGTATCGAAGCGATTATTCCAGTGGCGCGCTGGAAAGGCATGGGCGGCGCCGTGAATTTTAATCACCGTAATTTCGAGACATTCACCTGGGCCGCTGGCCTCGCGGCAAAAACCGAGGAAATCGGTGTGTTCGCAACCTTTCACGTGCCTACAGTCCATCCGGTGAGAGCGGCTAAGGAAGTCGCCACCATCGATCATATTTCTGGCGGCAGGTTTGGCCTCAACATCGTTGCTGGTTGGAATGAGCGTGAAATCGCCATGTTTGGTGTGCCGCAGAAAGAACATGATATTCGTTATGACGTCGCAGACGACTGGATTAGCCTGTGTAAGGAACTTTGGACTGTCGAAGATGAATTCGACTACGACGGACCTCACTTCCAGTCTCCCGGCTGCTACTCAGAGCCCAAACCCCTGCAACGCCCGTGGCCGGCTCTGATGAGTGCAGGCAATAGCCCTAGAGGCCAAGCTTTCGCCGCTGCCCACGCCGACTTCAACTTCGTTGTGGCCAAGGACATTGGAGCCGCAGCAGAGGTGGCCACCAATGGCAGGAAATTGGCGAACGAATACGGGCGTAAGATGCAAATATTCGGTCAGGCCTACATTGTTTGCAGAGAAACCGAAAAAGAAGCGCAGGATTTTGTGCGGGAGTATGTCTATGACCGCGGTGATTGGACAGGTGTACGTAACCTACTGGACGTGCTGGTACCCAACTCTCAGAGCGCATTGGGAGACGGCTGGGAAGCCATGGCCGCGAATCTTATTGCTGGCTATGGCGCGATCCCACTAGTTGGCACAGCAGAACAGGTGGTGGATGGCATGCTAGCCTTCGCGGATGCGGGCCTCGATGGCATTACCCTCAGCTGGGTAAACTATGAAGAGGGGCTTAATCAGTTTCAGGACACCCTTCTCCCGATGATGCGACAGGCGGGACTCCGCGAATGAGATCCATGGATGGAATGTCTATTTTAGTCACCGGAGGAGGGTCCGGTATCGGGGCCGACTGCGCCCGCCGTTTCTGTGATCAAGGGGCTCGGGTCACTATTAGTGGCCGACGACTGGAAAAACTGCAGCAGATCCAAGAGAACATCGGTGAGCGCTGCCACATTGTGCAAGGCGATGTTACCCGTGACGAGGATCGCGCTGAGATGTTACGAGGCTGTCTGGAGCATGGCGGGGGCAAGCTTGATGCTCTCTTAAACAATGCTGCCAACATGTACCGGCAGCCCGTAGATCATTACACAGAGGCCTTTCTGAGAGAGGCTTTTGAGACTAATGTGATCTCCGCAATGATGCTCTCAAGCGCCGCGGTACCCCACTTAGAGAAAACTGCCGGGGCTATTGTTTTCATCGGTTCTACTCATACCAAACGAGCCTTTCCGGGCGCCTCACCCTACGCAACAACCAAAGCTGCGCTGGAGGGATTAACTAAAGTGATGGCCGCTGAGTTGGGTCCAAGAAACATCCGCGTAGGGTGCATTCTTCCCGGCGCAGTATCGACCGAACTGAACCTTCGCGCCGGGCTGTTCGCAGCGGATGAAGCGAGTGAGCGTTACGATGCAGTAGCCGGCCTCCATGCGTTGGGCAGAATCGGCACCGGCACCGAAGTTGCCGAGGGTGTCGAGTACCTAATGAGAGCCGAGTGGGTCACCGGCGTAGCCCTAGAGGTAGATGGCGGCATCGGCCTGGGAGTCTCACATTTTTAGAAGGATTTGGGGGAGACACTGTTTTTCTCCGGTTACACTGGCCGTGGTGAGCCTCTCACTTGCCGGATGCGACATTGGCAAACTTTTTCTTACCGCTGAACCGTGGCAACCGCCCCCCGCCCCAGCAACTGTGCGTGATCCACTCCCCCGAGCAGCATGCAATCAAGTCGTCGAGGAAAGACAGGCTTTGTTCGGCGATCTACACCTTCATACTGCGCTGTCGATGGATGCTAACCTGCTCGGAACGAAAACGATGCCGAGTGACGCCTATGCATTTGCCAAAGGCGATGCTATTACCCTCTACGGTGGCGCACCAGATGCAGAGCCCATCTCCTTAAAACTCGACCGGCCGCTAGATTTTGCAGCGGTCACAGACCATGCAGAATGGATGGCCGAGGTGGCGCTGTGCACCGCTCCTGGGTCCTCTTCTTACAACAGTACCGGCTGCGCCATCTACCGCGGAGAAGACTCGTCACTGCTCGCAACGCTTTTAGGAGCGCAAGGCTGGAGAGCCCGATTAGGCGGATTCATTGCATTAGGTGGCCGGCGTAGCGATGTCTGCGGGGAGTCAGACAATGTCTGTCGTCGCGAATTAAAAACAACCTGGCAATCGGTACAGGCCGCGGCGGAAGAATGGTATGACCGCTCAGCAGATTGTGCCTTCACGACCTTTCACGCATGGGAATACAGTCGTTCTCCCCAATCCACGAAGGTCCATAGAAACGTTATTCTGCGCAACGAAATTGTACCCGAGCTGCCGATTTCCTCTCTTGAGACACCGTTGGAAATGGATTTCCGCCGTGAATTACTCGAGCAGTGCAATGATTCGGGTTCGGGTTGTGATGCCATCGCTATTCCCCACAACCCTAACATGTCCAATGGTCAGTTATTCCGCGCCGAGTACGCAGGCCTTTCCCAGGCAGAACAACAGCATCAGGCCACAGTCCGAGCGCGCCTAGAACCCGTGGTAGAGATGATGCAGATCAAAGGCGAGAGTGAATGCAGAAACGGGATGTTCAATGTAGTGGGCGCGCCGGATGAGCTGTGCGAATTCGAAAAAATCCGCGATTTCGGTCAACCCGACCTCACAGACTGCGGCGAAACGGTCAGTAAGGGGGCGCAAGCGGGTAAAGGCTGCACCAGCCGCAACGATTACGTACGCTATGCTCTGATAGACGGCATCCGCGAACGGCTACGCTTGGGTGTAAACCCCTACCAATTTGGCTTCATAGGAAGCACTGATTCCCATACTGCGGCACCAGGTGCGGTAAGCGAGTATCAGCGACCCTACAAATATGGCACTACTGCTATCCAAGCGCTAACGGTTGCGGGTAAACCACGCGCTGTTGCTTTTCAGAACCCTGGTGGTTTAGCTGGCGTCTGGGCTGAGGCTAATAACCGCGACTCAATATTTAACGCGCTCAAACGACGAGAAACTTTCGCTACCAGCGGACCTAGAATCGCACCGCGTTTTTTCGCTGGATGGGAGTTATCTAAGACCATCTGCAGCGAGACCAATCTCGCGGGTGAGGGGTATCGAAACGGCGTGCCGATGGGAAGCGTATTACCGGCGTCTCCCAATGAATCAGCAAAGCCACGATTCGTCGTTTCTGCAAACGCCGATGCTGGGATCTCCGATAAGCCGGGGCATCCACTGCAACGGTTGCAAATTATTAAAGGCTGGGTCAATGCAGACGGCCACTTTGAGCAATCAGTTGTCGATGTCGCGGGTAATGCCAATAATGGCGCAGGTGTCGACACGAGCACTTGCGCCGCTTACGGCGAGGGCTATGCCACTTTATGTGGCGTCTGGGAAGACAGCGATTTTAATGCTGAGCAGGATGCCGTGTACTACGCTCGGGTGATCGAAAACCCTAGCTGCCGCTGGTCGACAAGAATGTGCCTGAACTTTGACAAAGAGAGTCGCCCCGACGCCTGTGATAATGCGCGCATCCCTGCAACGATACAGGAGCGCGCATGGACAGCGCCGATATGGTTTGAGGCGGGTCGCGCTGGAATACCATAACCAAAGGTGGCGCCCAACCGAACTCGCACCGGGACAGCGCATTTTTAGTATCGAAGCCCTTCATACTCGTTTAGCCACCGTTGTCACTGGGGCAGAAATCTACTTTGAACCATGTCCAACATCGTGTTTAGATAAAAAATAGCGCTATAGGGGAATAACACTAATGACTTTGTCCAATGAACTGTTTTTTGGATTATTCAGTTTGCTAATCGTGGTAACCGTTGTTTGGTTCATTAGAAGTGCGGCCAGCTATAAGAAATGGGTAAAACACCACTACGCCGAACCTAAAAGTCAGCTCTCTGAAAAACGCCATTAAGCTCTCGTTACCTGCATCATCCGTCTCGGTTTAGATGCATATCTTTGCGAACGGGTAGCCGGTAATCTTGAGAATCGGCAAATCCATGACGTGTGCGGTTGATCAATTCCACCCCCGAAGCGTGGCCCGCGAGCGACAGAAAAGAGACTGAAGTCAGTGTCCTTAATTCTCTATCGAACACTCTGGTTTTTAATGACGCCAGTGGTCGTCGTCTGGTCTTTGCAGCAAACGATAACTCGGCGTGGCGGGCTGACCTACCTGCTAGAAAGATTTGGCTTTGCTAATAGGACGGCGCGGCGCGCCACGCCCGTTTGGTTTCACGCCGCCTCCGTGGGGGAAATGCGACTTGCAACACCGCTTATCAGCGAAGCGCTTGAGCACGGCGTGCTGGTCACCTGCAATACGCCCGAAGCGCACCGACTGGCCAGCGCGACATTCAACGATAAGGTCACTATTCGCTACTGCCCGCTCGATTATCCGCAATCTGTAAAAATCTTTATTAAGCAGCACCAACCCTCTTCTGTTTTTGTGGTCGAAACCGAAGTCTGGCCCGAACTCTATGAGCAATGCCACCGAGATGGCGTCGCGATCCATATCGTGAATGGCCGCATTAGCGACAAAACTTTTCGCTCCGTGCTTGCGAGACGATGGTTGTATCCAGGTGCACTCAAACGAGTCACCGCCGTGTGGGCCCGAGAAGCCGGTGATGCAAAACGATTTGTCGCAATGGGATGCCCACCAGAGAAAGTCCATTTCACGGGCAGCCTAAAAATGACCCGCCGCGTTCATGAGAGAAAACCGGAAAACCCTCTTCCTCATCGGGACTTTACGCTGGCGATTTCGACACACCCCGGAGAAGAGAGAATCATCACAGAAGTTTGGCGCGGCGTTTCCAGCACCAGCTTGCTGGTCCTTATTCCAAGGCACCCTCCCCGGGTACCGAGCATCATTAAGGCACTAGAGTCTGACGGTTTTAAAGTAGGCAGAACATCATCTTTGACGGCTGTAGGGGCCGACATGGGTGTTCTTGTAGTGGACACAATAGGTGAGGTTGACGCGTATTGCGCGCACGCCAGTTTTGTCTTTGTCGGTGGATCCATGATCGATGCCGGGGGTCACAACGTTTTTGAGCCCCTAAGCTGGGGAAAAGCGATTATTGTTGGCCCATACACACAAAACTTTACCGCAGAAGTCGAATATTTAATCTCGAAACAGGCAATCAGCATTGTCGAAACCGACGAGGCACTTTACGAATCTTGGCAGAAGTTGGCCCATGACCTTGTGTTCAGGGAACGCCTTGAGGCATGCGCGCGCGAAGCATATTCTGCGCTACCAGATAGAGTCGGTGACTACATCGCCCTCATTAATCAAGCAGTGAAGGCACGTGGCTGACGCGAGCTACAGGCGAACGACTAAGCGTCACCCCCTCACCATCCTATCGCCAGGAACTTTGCCCGTTACCCGTCGTATCCGGCGCAAAGTAGTTCCCAGCCGCCCTCACCATGGAGTTGAGCACCTAGAGGTAGTTTGTCTAGAGAGCGCCTGAGGCGCTTGAGGTTGGCGCGTTTCCAGTCGGGCCCAAAGCGGCTACTTCTAAATCTGCCCCGATCGAAATCAATTAGGTAGACCAAATTTTCATTAAGCAGAATATTACCCGCATTGAGATCACTGTGGAAAACGCCGCAATCATGAAACTTTCTTATTGTGCGCCCTATCTCGCGCCACTGACTATCGCCAAGAGGCTCCTCGCTAGAGAGCCAGGAAGCGAGAGATCGCACATCAACCAGCCGTTGAGTCAGCAGGCTCCCCGAATAGCTAAATAAAGTCGTTTTCCTTGAGCAAGCCGCAACCGGTCGTGGAACCGGTAAACCCATTTGATGAAGCCGACACAACAAGAGATATTCTCGCGCCATTCTGGTGCGCCGATTTCCCGAAAAAAAATACCGCCGCTTGATAAATCGACCAACCAGTCCTCCTCGCCGGAAGTTTTTTAAGATCCACTCACCATCAGGCTGCTCAATGAACCACACCGTGCCTCGCCCCTCGGCATGCGGGGTCGCTTTTTCACCCCACTCATTTGGGTCAAACAATCGAGGACTCGGTGCCGATATCAATTCATCATCGTAAATAATGAAGTCACCGGTCGCTGCAAGAATTGTTTGGCTGAGAGGCGTCATGTAGTCTAATCACGATGTCTGCGCGACGCGCGCATCACACGCCCACTTATTGGTCTCATATTATATGCCTCCATCTTCTGGGGAAGTTATTTCAATCTGTATTGTACGCCTCTCCGCAATCGGTGACGTTTGTCATGTCGCGGCGGTAGTACAAGCCATTCAGAGGCACTACCCCCAGGCAGCAATCACATGGATTATTGGTCGCCTTGAATACACATTGCTCGGCGATCTTCCCGGAATAGAGTTCATCATCTTTGACAAAGCTAAAGGTTTCCGGGCTTACGGAGAGGTCAAACAAGAACTCAGAACACGGCCCGCCTTTGATGTATTGCTGCAAATGCAGACTTCTATGCGCGCTAACCTGCTGGGGAGAATGCTATCAGCGAAACGTAAAATTGGCTTCCCTGCGGGATACGGGAGAGAACTTCATAACCTTGTCGTCAGCGAGCACGTCGCTCCCTCTGAAGCATTTCATGTGCTTGATGTATTCAAGGAATTCGCTCACACCATCGGAGTCCCTCCATTTGTTGCGGCTTGGCGTATTCCGATATCCGAACAAGACCGACAGACCGCTAGTGAATTAGTTAACGGGAAACCCGATTACGTATTGCTGGCACCTAGCGCTAGCCATAATGAACGTATTTGGATGCCTGAGCGCTACGCGGCACTGGCTGATTATTGCTATTCAAAAGGCTTACGAGTGTTGGTGACAGGGAGTGCCGCTCAACGTGATATTGATCTTGCAAGACAGATCTGCGAACTTGCCTCGAATTCAATTATCAATGCGGCGGGCAGGACATCACTGAAAGAATTACTGGCGCTCTGTGAACATGCTCGACTCGTAATTGGACCCGACTCCGGCACTTTGCACATGGCGACCACTCAACAAACACCCGTGATTGGTCTGTATGCGCATAGCAACCCTTTGCGAACCGGCCCCTACCAGGGGCTGAGTACTGTCGCCAATGCCTATGCCGGCATCATGGCTTCCCGCGGGCTGCATAAGCACATGAAAAAATGGGGTTATCGGCTCAAGGGAGCGGCATTAATGGAGAAAATTGAGCTCGAGGAAGTAACCTCGCTCGTCGACGAAGCCCTGTCCATTCCCAATCAGAAAAGGTCCATCGAGACCAGTTGATATTCCCGCACAATGTGTATCGGCACATCATCTCACTGGGCTGCTATTGGGAATAAATTCGCCAATGACATCCCATACCTTGGCGGGCGTTAGTCCGCTTTTACTCCCTACAAGGCAAAACAGGGCCGGATTATCAGGCCCAAAGGTAAAGGCGGGCTGCCATGACTCGAAGGGATGAGCCTCATGTCCCAATAGTATTTGCGGCGTGGCCTCGGTGCCCCCTTCTATGTGATATTCCTCAAGCGCGTCAATTGCAGCCGCATGGAGATAGTACAGCGAGTACTCGGTCCACTTTGATTTCATAAATCGCGCGGGAGTCCAATTGCTGGGATGTTTGGGCCGATGCAGCCTGCATAAAACCTCTGCCCAAGAATAACGGTTGCTTGACAGTGTGCTCGCGAGCGAATCTAGAATGGATTTAGAGAGAATAGCAGGAGTTATCGACATACCACGTTTTGGGTCCCCGACATCTTTACTCAGCGCGAGCAACCGAGCCGATGAGGCCCACCACCGAGGGTGCAGCGCTCTGTCCTCATACTGCATCAATGCCTTGCCACCTGGAAGGAGATCACTGCGCGATGTGGGTCGAGTGCTAAATACGTCCGCATCGAATGTCACACAGAACTCACTGCAAAGCTCGCGGCTCGACGCCAATTTCACAAGCTGCTGTTTTCTCCACCCGCGCAGGCCGGGAAAGCGCAGCAGCTCTGGCACCAGCTTCTCCTCAGCCATCACTTCGATAGGTAAGCTGGTCCAACGAGACAAGTAATCTCGTACTGCGGCGACCTCATCGCCAGGCGTCACGACTAAAAAGGTGCTGAGTGTATTTGGCTCAAAAAACGCACTCAAAGAAGCCATCAGGATATCGGTGCGGCGTAAGTCCTCTACGCCATAGCTGCCATCAATCTTCAGCGGCAGGATAGCGTCCAGTTTTGGTGCCGACATCTTTAATTCACTGCCTTTCCTTTACATAGATAGTAGCCTTTTTTGACTGAAAGGGGCGATTTCAACGGCTCGAATTTCCAAGCTCGTTATGCCCTAGCTGGAGCGCGGGAATCACAACACTGTGGTGCAGACGGCTTCTCGCATCATGCTCCGGCGCGATGTCCATCGAACCACCAAGACGCCCTAACGAGCGCCCGCATGAGCCTAATAGTCAAACCTCGATTGGTAAGTTGATGACGCGAATGAAATTACCGAAATACCTTATACTCATTTTCATGAGACGACCTATTTCCTGCTTTGTCATTACTTGCAACGAAGTTGATCGCATAGAGCAATGCCTACAGTCAGTAGCTGGCTGGGTCGACGAATTAATCGTTGTTGATTCAGGCAGTACAGACGGCACGCTGGAGATTGCACGCCAGTACGCAGACCGCGTATATGAAACCGATTGGCCCGGTTTTGGTCCGCAACGCAATCGAGCGCTGGACTGGTGTGAGCACAACTGGGTGCTATCTCTGGACTCAGACGAAGTTGTAACTGAAGCGCTTAAACACGAAATTGACTCTGTGCTGAGCGAACCCAACCTGGGCGCTAACTTTCTAAAATTTCCCTGGCACACCTACTTATTTGGAGCGCCTCTCAAACACGGCCGTTATGCGACCCCTCAGGGAAAATTATTTGAAAAAACTGGAGCGCGTTTTAAGGACCGCAGTGTTCATGAAACGTTGCTCCTACCTGAATATCGAATTCGGATACTCAAGTCTCCTCTTATTCACCATAGCTGGCGTGATTACCAACATGTGATTGAAAAACATTTGAAATATGGGGTTCTGGGTGCAGGTGAAAAAGACAAGGCTGGGCGAAAGAGCTCGATTACTTTCGCTTTTTTGCGCAGCATTGTCGACTTTCTGCATCAATACGTGATCCGCGGGGGATTTCTGGACGGCCAACGAGGCCTTCTGATGGCTGTTATACTCAGTCAATACGCCTTCCACAAATACGCTGCGCTGTGGTCATTAAGCCAAGCCTCTCACCGCGACAAGTCGAATACAGAGTAACCAATAGCCTTAGTAGTGCGATGACGCCAGATATATTCCAACCGCTGAATCGGTATTTCGACAAGATTTATGTATTGAGTCTGCCCCACACTACCGCACGACATGCCAATGTCGCCAAGGTACTAGATGGGCTCAACTGGTGTTATTTCTGGGGAACAGATAAGAAGGACTACTCCTCAACACAGGTGATAGAACAACAAATCTATGACGATGTAGCGCACAGACACACCAAGAGAACCTCACGTTCAATGAATCTGGGAGAGGTAGCCTGCGCCTTGTCTCACCGCAATATTTATCAAAACATGTTGGATGAGGGGCATCAGCGGATACTGATTCTGGAAGATGACGTCCTACCGCAACCTGACCAACTGCAATACTTTGACAGTGTTATTGGGCAACTACCCGAAGATTGGGAACTGTTGATGTTGGGCTACTATGGCCACAAGCTGCCGACTCTACGCTACCGTCTCCAACAGCAGATCTACCTGGGGTTTCATTACCTACGGGTCGCCAACTGGCATAAGGTCAGCCGAAGTTGGATCGACAACATCTGCATGCGATCCCACTCACCGGACGTCTATCAGATGGGCAAGGTGCTCGGCGCACACGCCTATGCAGTGTCCGCATCGGCGGCTGAGAAATTTGTGACATATCAAACGCCTGTGCATCTGCAGGCCGACCGCATCTTCAATTATTATGCTGCTCAAAACCCGTTGAACGCCTTCGCGCTCAAAAACACCGTCTTCACTCTGTCAGAATTGGCTTCCGAGTCTTATATTCAGTAGCAAGAATAGGCAAAGGGTATACGATTTGCCCCCACCACGATGAATAGCCTATCGATCTGCCAATTTCTAGCGCTAAGTCAGTGAGTTGCAGCCAGAGTGACTTCAGCTCTTCAGGTTACGACAGGCTCTCTATTTCGGCCATACGCAGCAGCAGTCAGTGCCCAGACCCACACGACAATATTTTTGACCTCTTGATCAAAGAAATTGCTATCCACCAACCCTAAAATATGAAAATAAACCTGGGCACAAAGACTCCCTGCGCCGATACTTCTCACAAAGCGATCTGCGTCCTGCCGAACTGAGACGCAATAAGCTGCCCATAGAAAATAACCTGAGAAGATCAAATAGAAGCCCGCTACAAAGAGGCCTTGGCCAGCCAGATGCTCCAATATGTTGTTGTGCGCCCGGTCAATAATCCCATATTCAACCTCGGCCTCTTGGTAATACTCTTCAAGCCGACTGAGATTCTGACCCGGCCCAATCCCTAAATAGGGAGAGTCCTGAAACATACGCCAATTAGCCTCCCATAGCTCTTGGCGAATCTCGATACTCTCTTCGTTGACGCTTACATCGCTTGATAATCTGTCGCTGAATGGCGAGCCGGAATACCAACCTATACCCGTAAGCACTAGGAAAACCACGAGGGTAATAGCACCCCAACTTGTTTTGACTCGGCCAAACGCGAGCACCGCTACGACAGCAGCACCGAGCCAAGCGGAACGTGTCAACGTGAGTAAGACACCCAGCAAGCCCATGACCACGAATGCCAGTAAATGAAACGGTGGATTCTCGACGACTCTCGATCCCCTTTCAAAATGACTCATTGTGAAGCCCAGCAAAAACAATGTTGCCATGCCCAAGTTACCAGCAAAGGATTGGGGCTGATTGAAAAACCCAGTTACACGAAAGTACTCGCCCCAAGGTGACAAAACTGACTCTGGCCGCGGCCATTCCCATCCATACACAAACTGACAAAGCCCGAAGAGTCCCATCACTGCCACGGCACTCGAAAGCACAGGAATATAGCGCCTCCACGCGTCGCGCCAAAAACGGTCAAAAAAGTACAAAAAGGCAAAAAAATAGAGCACCCATTTGAGTTCGCGAAGCGCGGCTATTTGATCATCAGGCTGGTCCAACATCACACCAATGCTTAGCAGGGTCAAAATGACATAGCCCACAATAGGAATAGCGGCGCCAGTGTGAACTCGCCTTAGCGCAACTGCAGAATTGACGCTGGACTCCAGCGCGAAAAGCACGGCACTGGCCGTCAACAGGACAAAACCACTCGCTTCCATCACTCCCAAAGAAGTGAGATGCGCTATGGGCAGTAGCGCCGCGGCCAAGAGGGCTATGCGAGAAAGGAGTTTTATTGTCACTGCATCTCCCATGAATACTTAGCCATGTCTGATTTGATAAACCACTCAAAAAAAATCGCTAGCAATTCCGCTTTTTTTACGTAGAACAGGCGTCGTGAAACTACGCGAAAAATATTCGGCGCAATTAAATCGCTGATCACGACGCCGCCAGCATGGTAGTACCGAACTTCACTTAAAGAAAGCAAATAGGATTGTCCGCCACCCAACGTTAATTTGGGACATGCATCGCAATAGATTACCTTACGGTTCCTAAAGGCTAAGAGGGTGTGTCGAAATACTCCGAAGGCGGGCCAACTCGCTTTCAGGAGCGCAAATAAAAAGCCCGCTCAAGGCGGGCAGTAATACTCTTTAACAATAGAATCTCTGGCTCATTTCACGATATAAGCATCATGCGTTAATTCACCTGTAGCGGCGTCGAACACAATTTTATCGAGGTTCTGAGTGCCATCACTGATTTTGAAAAAAATGTGCATGGTGAATTTCGTTCCTTCTCGGTAGTAAGCGCCCGAACCAGAGCCTGACGCAAATGTACCGTCCTCCATTGCTCCCCTACCTTCTCCCAGTACAGTGCCCTGCATGCCGCCCGGATCAGCTGTCAGCGTGTAGGTCGTGTAAACACGACCGTATTTACCCATCTCCCCTGTTGCAGTTATCACTCCACCGCCCTGAGACAGGTGTATTGATGTAAGAGTCATTGGGGCACTTTCTTGACGCGGCTCAAAAGATAAATTGGCGCTATGGTCGTCAGCAATAGCCGACCCAGCGACACAAACGGCAAGAATCGCAAAAGCGAGGTACTTCATATTGATCTCCTGTTGATCATTTGCGTGGTATTAATGAAGAATAACTGTAATTTCATCAGAAGCCCATAAAGGGTGATTTGAGGCCATCTACTGCAAGAACGCTATATACTCATTGAGACACACTGCAGAGTATTGAAACAGGCCAAAACACTGCCGAAGAGACTGACATGACGGTAAACATTTTGCTACGGGGGCATTTTAAGGACCGAGAGCGAGACGGCTTCACAGCGCTACTCAACGAAAAGTTCAGGCCCACCAAAACCTTTGACGGACTCCAAACTACAGACCTGACCGATAACCTGGAAGATTCGAACAACCGGGTCATCACCGAGCGATGGAACGCCAAAGAAAACTGCGGAAAATATCTGCAGCGCAGACAAGCGGTCGGCACCTTGGATAGAGCCACAGGCGTCTGCAGGGACGCACCCACTGTCAGCATTTTCAGCATCGCAGATGCCTCTTCATGTTGATAAGAGATAACACACTCTGAACAGATCAGTCCTACTCGCTGCGGCACTCTGTGTGCCGATATTCTATGCCTTGCTCAGAGGGGATTTCATAGTCATCCTGATGTCTATTGTGGCTGGCTATATTATCCACACCCTGCTCGGTTAGGTATCAGTTGCTAATGACTAAAAGCGAGCTTGGTGTCACAAACGAGGGGTACACTCTCATAATCCGGCGCTCATAAAAAAGGCAGGAAAGAATGATTGAATCCTTGTTTTCCATGCAAGACAAAATTTGTGTTGTTACGGGGGGTAGCCGCGGGCTGGGTTCGTTTATGGCGCAAGGGTTCCTAGAGGCAGGCGCCAAGCGTGTGTACATCACTGCCCGAAAGCGTGATGCCTGCATCAGCGCCGCGGCAGAATTGAGTCAGTACGGCGAATGCGTTGCCATCCCCGGTGATGTTGCAACCTCTGAGGGGCTCCAGAATCTCGTATCCGAGTTGAATTCTTGCGAGCAGCATATCGATGTGCTCGTTAACAACGCAGGCGCTGGTTGGGGGGCACCCTTTGGCCAGTTCCCAGAGCAAGGCTGGGATAAAACGATGAACGTTAATACCAAAAGCCCTTTTTTCCTGATTCAGGCCCTGACACCATTGCTACAGGCAAACGCCAGTGCCGACAGCACCGCTAGCATTATCAACATTGGTTCCATCGCCGGCATGGTGGGGAACGCTGTCGACAACTTCAGTTACGCAATCTCTAAAGCAGGTATTCATCAACTCACTCGCATACTGTCAGCCGAATTGGCAAAAGATCACATTCGCGTGAACGCTATTGCTCCCGGCCGCTTTTTTTCAAAGATGACTGAATTCCTAAGTAATGATCAAGAAGCCTATGAGGCCGAACTGCAGACCATTCCCATGCGTCGCTGGGGAAAAGCCACCGATATTGCTGGTATCGCCATTATGCTGGCCTCACCCGCAGGAGCCTTCATTACCGGTCAGGTCATTCCAGTTGATGGCGGCACCTCGGTAGTGAATTAAGGCGAGTCCACGCCTTAACCGCAATTACCCGCGCGCGACGTTATCTAACGACATATACTCTTTGCGAAAAGTGTCCCGATCTCTACCCTCGTCTTTTTATTGCTTCCCGCTCGACTCTATCTACGCCGAGTCGACACGACCCCACTCTGGGTGCTCGCAAGCAGCGACAGCAAATTGAATTATCATAACTTGGCATAACCAGACGGTTTAGGGCTGATAGCCAACGATATCCCCAAGGCCCACACACCGGACGGTGGATATATAAAATCCACTACCGATTTTGAGCGGGGGTACTAAACCCTTGCGCGAGAGCGAACAAGATTTCCGCCGTCTACGGCAACGCATGAGTCCCACGCTCCCTCCAACAAGTTGAGCGTCTTGAACAATGCCGTGACCCTGCCGTCATCACGGCGGCCGGAATCATATATGGCCATTCATCAATAAAAGCCTCCTGTGATGTTGGGCCAAGAGACATGGGACCATGGACATTTTGCATGCGCCCGTCTCACGCGACGACGGGTTGGGAAGCTCTAACGCGGAGGCCTCAGTACCAGGGGGGTGGCTACACCAATCAATACTGTCCGCTCCATTCGAGTAAATCACCGGTGTCGCGCTCTTCGTAAGTGAGGATGTCGATGCCGTGACGTTCTCTCAACGCTGAAATAGGCAGAGCCAGCCACTCCTCGGGGAATTGAAAGGGCCACTTTTGACTCATACGTCGAGTTCGGCGAAAGATCCGCCACTTCAAACCGAGGCACTTCCAATAGAGTTTCAGAAATAAGCGCCAGCCGCCTTCAGTCATTAACGCTTGGTATAAGGCCTTAATCTCAGGCAGCTGCGAATAACCCCGCAGGTACCGCCATTTAAACCGGCATCCGAAAATAAGCCACGTATCAAGGCCGGCCTCCTGCTCCAAAGAGGTATCCATCCCAAAAATCACGTGTGTTGCGTCATGCTCTAAAATCAGCCGGGAATCCTCTCCATCGGTCATCGCTTTTCTGTCGATATCTCGGAGATATGACCGATATTCCGCCACGCCCTCGCTGAGCGTTAACTCACAATGCTGCTGTTGATAGCGTAAGTTCATGTGGGACATAGACTTTTACCAGACACCCCATAAAATGATTTGAAGGCTATTCAATCCGAGGGCTTTACCCGATCTGCTTCCCCTCTTGGGCGATCCTCTCAACTTTAAGCTCTCCCCACAATCCCAGATCAAAAGCGATGGGAATGGTAGCGACCATCCAAGCCGTGAAGATTAGCGCACCGAGGGTCCCGCCAAATGCATCCACAACGCTTTCCAGCCCCAGCTTACTCAGGGCCCAGAAAAGACAAATTGCTGGCAGAACAACTAGGCTCAGATGCAGAGCCGTATCTAGCAACATGGTCATCGCCATCTCCTTTTTCTCTGGCTGCAGCGATTCTACACTCCCGAGCGGGCCCTGTATAAATGGAGGGCTGTCGGGGCTGCGGGAAGCTTGGTTTTTATATCCGGGCAGACGCCACGCCAAACTGAAGGGCAGCGCCTTAGCGAGGCTTCGTTCGAGATACAGGTCCACCAGACGCTCGCGAACCTGATGGCCGTTGCGGGAGCAAGGGGACTGAAGCCGGACGACATAGTCAACGTCAATCTGTGTCGACATACAGATTGTGGCGAATTCGATCATGTGTACCGCGATTACTGTAAAGCGCCCAGCGTAGCCGGCGCTCTGGTCCAATTAAGTTTTATCGATTTTGATGTCGAGGTGGACGCAGTCTTGCTCGACCCGGCGGGTGCGGCATAGTCGCAGTGATTCACCGCGGCAAATGCTTGCAAATTAGACAGTCTCAAGGCTTACCGTCGGGCGTACACCTTGTCTCGTCGGCAACGCGAGTAACTTTCGACGGCTTATTTTCAAGGCCTATCATTAACGGGACGGCACAATAGTCACTACTTTTTCTCCCCGTACCCCCCTCCGCCGGGGGTCTTGATCACAAAGACATCCCCGGGTTGTAGCGCGATCTGATCCATACCCGATAGCTGCGTCACTGATCCGTCATGGTGTTCGACGAAGTTCACTCCGTTTTTCCCGCTCTCCCCACCTTCTAACCCATACGGCGGAATTCGGCGGTGCCCGGATAGGACGTTGGCTTTAAAATCGGATAGGAATTTGACGCGTCGCACAACACCGTTGCCACCCTTCCGCTTACCATCACCACCAGAACCCTGTCGAATTTCGAAAGATTCCAGCAGAACTGGAAAGCGCCACTCGAGTATTTCGGGGTCGGTGAGCCGGGAATTGGTCATGTGCGTCTGTACAGCGTCGACACCATCGTGATCAGGAGTTGCGCCCGATCCGCCGCAGATTGTCTCGTAGTACTGGAATTCCTCATTACCCCAAATAAAATTGTTCATTGTCCCTTGCGACGAGGCGGCAACCCGCAAGGCACCAAATAAGGTGCCCACCAGGGCCTGAGCGGTTTCAGTATTCCCGGATATGACGGCGCCCGGATATTCAGGGCTGATCATGCTGTGATCTGGGATCAGAACCTTCAGTGGCCGGAGACAACCCTCATTGAGCGGAATCTTGTCCCGCGCGAGGCAGCGGAATGTATACAGCACGGCAGCGTAAACGACGGCCCTGGGCGCGTTCAGGTTCCCCTGGTGCTGGGCACTGGTGCCCGCAAAATCAACTGTGGCCTCGCGTTTTTCTCGGTCCACCGCTATGGACACGCAAATTTTGCTGCCACAGTCCATTTCGTACTCAAAGCTACCATCCTCCAGTGTCTCCAAAACCCGGCGAATCGCCTCTTCAGCATTGTCCTGAACGTGACGCATGTAGGAATGGACGGTATCGGCACCATAATGTTCGACCATGAGGCCGAGTTCATAGGCTCCTTTCTCACACGCTGCCAACTGAGCCTTGAAGTCCGCAATATTCATTGCCGGATTGCGTGAAGGCCATTTGCCGGCAGTCAACACATTGTAAATCTCGTCTTCACGAAAGTTATTATTCTCAACGAGCAAGAAGTTATCGATAAGAACCCCTTCTTCTTCGATACTCGTCGAATTTGCAGGCGCAGAACCAGGCACTGTGCCGCCTATGTCAGTGTGATGACCTCGGGATGCGACATAAAATAGCAAGTTACCCTCGACAGAAAAAATCGGCTTTACTATCGTTACGTCGGGCAGGTGGGTGCCGCCATTGTATGGCGCATTCAGAATGTAGGCGTCGCCTGCATTGATATCACCCTCACGTTCACGAATGACTGTCTTTATCGTCTCTCCCATCGACCCAAGGTGCGAGGGCATGTGCGGCGCATTGGCAATCAGAGACCCGTCTGGAGCGAATATCGCACAGGAAAAATCCAGCCGCTCCTTGATGTTAACCGACGCGGCCGTGTTTTCGAGAACAACGCCCATTTGTTCTGCGATGGACATGAACAGGTTATTGAACACCTCTAGCATCACCGGATCGACCGTCTCGCTCATCGATGTATCGTCTTCTTTTTCTCGGAAACGCTCGAGAATGATGTCGTTACCCGTTGTCGTACTGCAACGCCAACCGGGTTCAACGACTATCGTACTGACCGGGTCGAGGATGACAGCAGGCCCATCAATCATTAACTCTGGTGAGAGGGATGCTCGTTCGTATACCGGAGTCGTGCGCCACCGATCCTCCATGAAACACTCAATACTTTCTATTTTCTTTTCCGAACAATCCTGTGTGTCGCCATGAGCTTCGATACGAACAGAGGCGGCCAACGCGATCGCTTCAACTTCCACGGATTCGACAATGAGGTCCTTGTTAGGCGAAATAAAGCCAAAGCGCATTTTGTGCAGTTTTTCAAACTCACAAACAACGTCATCGAATTCGTCCCCATTCACAATGATCGCCGTATCCGAGCCCTCGTAACGGAGATGCACAGAGCGCTTTACAGAGATTTCTTCGCCTGCCTCTCCCTGCTCTGCCAGTTCCTCCCTGCTCTGTCTTTCGAGCTCCTCATAAACCACTCCGAGCTCGTTCAGCAGGTCGCTCTCAAAAATCGCTTCCACCGCCTGATGACGGCTGACAATTGTGTCTGCCAAACCCATGCCATAAGCAGATAAAACACCCGCATAAGAATGTAAAAATATACGGCTAATGCCTAGTGCGTCGGCCACAAAACAGGCGTGCTGACCCCCGGCACCACCAAAACAGCAGAGCGTATAGGTGGTGACGTCGTAGCCTCGCTGTACCGAAATCGTTTTAATCGCATTAGCCATATTCTGTACCGCAATCTCTAGAAACCCTGCGGCAACCTGTTCCGGAGAGCGATCATTCCCGGTTTCCAATCTGATGACTTCGGCGAGTTCGCTGAACTTGGCGGCACAGGCGTCTTTATCGAGAGCCTGGTTTGCCCCAGGACCAAATATTTTTGGGAACAGCTGAGGCTGCAACTTGCCGAGCATGACGTTGCAATCAGTAACGGTCAGCGGCCCTCCGTTGCGATAACTGGCTGGCCCGGGGTGGGCACCCGCAGAATCAGGGCCAACCCGGTATCTCGCTCCATCAAAATGAAGTTTCGAGCCGCCACCTGCCGCCACCGTGTGAATCAACATCATCGGTGCGCGAATACGGACACCTGCCACATTGGCATGAAACACCTTTTCGAACTCACCGCCATAGTGGCTGACGTCCGTGGATGTTCCTCCCATATCGAAACCAATGACCCTGTCAAAACCAGCAATTTCGCAGACTCGAGCCATGCCGACGACGCCACCTGCCGGGCCCGACAAAATAGCGTCTTTTCCATCGAAATATCTGGCGTCGGTGAGTCCGCCGTTCGACTGCATGAACTTCAGGCGCCCACTGTGACTGGCGAGCCCGTCAAACTCGGAGGAGATTTGTTCGACGTAACGGCGCAGTATCGGTGACAGGTACGCATCGACCACAGTCGTATCGCCCCGTGACACAAATTTCATAAGCGGACTGACACGATGGCTCGCAGATACTTGGGAAAAACCAATAGACTGCGCTAACTCAAGAAGACGAATTTCATGATCGTGATGACGGTATCCGTGCATCAGGGCAATTGCTACGCTGCGGAGTCCCTGATCATAAAATTTTTGCAGACTGGCTCGGGCACCCGCCTCGTCCAGTGCGACCAGAACTTCACCGCTTGCGCTAATACGCTCATCGACCTCTTGGACTGCGGCGTAAAGCTGCTCCGGAAGCTCGATGTTGAGCGCGAACAAATCGGGTCGATTTTGATAACCGATACGGAGCGCATCGCGAAAACCTTTTGTAGTCAGTAGTAGTGTCGGCTCACCTTTCCGCTCCAGGAGCGCATTTGTGGCGACAGTTGTGCCCATTTTGATCGCGCGAATTTTTTCAATCGGCACCTTATCGGTCTGTTCGACTTCAAGAATGTCTCGGATGCCCTGCACTGCTGAATCGCGATATTGCTCGGGGTTGTCAGACAGCAACTTGTGAATAACCGTCGTTCCGTCCGGTCGTCGGGCAACAATATCGGTAAAGGTGCCGCCTCGGTCAATCCAAAACTCCCATGCAGAACCGGCGTGATGATCTGTCATTCAGCTAATCTCCAAAAGACGTATGCGATGGCGAGCACGCACCAAAAAATGGTTCTTCAGGTGGTTATTGTTTTGTGAACGGTCGATCACTGCGCGAAGGCGGATGAAAGCTATCCTGCCGTTCTACCGAATAGAGGGGCGAGGGTGCAGCTGCCGACTCAATGATTGAATCCTGCACGGCGATCCCGTGAACCGCCTCCTCCAACGTTACTGGGTAGGGCTTTCCGCCCCGGCAAGCACCCGCAAAAGCCTCCAGCTCAGCTCGTTCAATATCAACTGGCGCGTAGGTGGTCGTCTTCGCCTCTTGCTGATCCACGGGACAGAAATCAAGAATGTGATGATCGCGCAACTGTGCCCAGCCCTCAGTCCCAAAGACCTGTAACCGCCACTGCCTTGCCGTCGCACACAATGTACTCATATAGGCTGATGTCCCGTTCTCAAAGCGCATCAGTACAGATGTTGTATCGTCGATGTCGACATCCAGTACCGAGCCTTGGCTCTGCGCACTGACGCCGGCGATTGGGCCGCCAAGGTAAATGAGTGCATCAACAATGTGTATCCCCATCGCAGTCATTCCTCCGGCCGGACTCTCGTCAGCGTTCGCACGCCACATCGATGATTCGTAACCAAGCGCAAAGGGACCGGAAAAGTTTCCCTCCATGTGAGTAATTGTTCCCAACTTGCCTGCGTCGATCATAGCCCTCAGCTCCTGCAGAGCCGGAAGAAAACGCCGGTTGTGTCCAACGGCGATAATAACGCCGGCATTTTGCGCACTTTCTGCAGCATTACGGGCGTTTTCCGCCCCCATGGTGAATGGCTTCTCCACAAAAATGTGCTTGTTGTTTGCCGCTGCTGTAATGATCTGGTCGAAGTGCTGACTGTGCGGCGTTGCGAGCACAACAGCGTCGATATCGTGGCTCTCCACCAGGCGCTGGTAATCGGTTACCGCCGTTAATGACTGTTGGCTGCAATACTCCTCGTATTTCCCTGCCGACCTGACGACTGCGTGGGTAAAGACTAGGGCATTTCCCTTTGGCTTTCCCTGCTCCATACATGAATTGACCAGCAGCTGGCCCCATCTTCCCAAACCGACAATTGCACATCGAAGCATGCGTGAATTCCTCTTAGAGAATGGACGGATCGTTATTATTCAACGCTCTGAATATCGAGCTCATTGAGCTTTTCCTGCAGGTAGTCTCGGCGCTCGTCTGGGCTTGATTTGGCTGACTCAATAACGATTTGTGCATATC
>Ga0233432_10001695_pt1 | contig 21096 bp, 21 predicted proteins | sample SI_122_August201_6_FD_179870 | JGI IMG/M metagenome (GOLD analysis project Ga0233432, IMG submission 179870) | Seawater microbial communities from Saanich Inlet, British Columbia, Canada - SI_122_August2016_10_MG | ecosystem: Environmental > Aquatic > Marine > Inlet | place: Canada: British... | reverse complement strand
TTTTTACTTAAACCTTTGATAACATCACTTCTATTAGTTCCTCTTTCTCTAATATAAGTCGCTCTGATATGATTTTTTTTGCTTTTGATAACAAGAGCACCTGACATTCCTGCATGCAAATTTTTTGTTTCATGAAAAGAATAACAGCCAATATCACCAAATGTTCCAACAGCTTTTTTATTCAAAAAACTATTAAAACTTTGAGCTGCATCTTCAACAAGATACAATTTATTTTTTTTACATATTTTTTTTATTTTTTCTATTTGTGCTACATTTCCCCCATAATGAACTACAACTATGGCTCTAGTTTTTTTAGTAATATCTTTTTTTAATTTATTGGGGTCAATCATGCCATTATTAGGGTCTATATCTACAAAACGTATCTTGAAACCTGCTTTTATAAAAGCTGAAGCTGTTGATGAAAATGTATAAGATGGCATTAAAACTTCATCTAATTTATTTTTTTTAATGATAAGAGCTGCAATCTCTAGTGCTGAAGTACAACTGTCTGTAAGTAAAACATTTGGATTTGACAATGTTTTTTTTAGTATTTTTTCACATTTGTGTGTGTATTTGCCTACCCCATAAAATTGGTTTTCCTTAAAAACATCTTTAATAAAATCAAGTTCTTGATTAGTTATATAGGGAGAATTAAATCGTATCACTTTCATATAAATTTTTAAAAAAAATAAAATAATAAATTCATTTATGTTTTTTTTTAACAAACATATATTTATTATTTAAATACCAATTTATCGTATTTTTTAAATTATTATCAAAATTACTTTTATAAAATTTTTTTCCAATTAATTTTTTTGTTTTATTATTATTAATCCCATATCTAAAATCGTGTCCCGATCTATCTTTTACAAAATTTATTAATTCAAAGTGATTATAATCTGGATTTATATCATTAAAAATTAAACAAATTTTTTTTACTAAATTTAGATTTGAAATTTCATTATTGCCTCCAATATTATATGACTCTCTATTTTTCCCTTTTTTAAGTATTTCGTTTAAAATTTTGCAGTGATCCTTTGCAAAAAGCCAATCTCGGATATTGGATCCATCTCCATATATTGGTATTTTTTTCTTTTGTATTAGTGAGTTAATTATTGTAGGAATAAATTTTTCTTTATCTTGAAAATGGCCAAAATTATTTGAAGGATTAACAATTATATAATTTAATCCAAAAGTTTTACCCCAAGCTCTTAAAAAATTCTCTGCGCTTGCCTTGGAGGCTGAATATGGACTATTTGGAAAAAATTTATTAGTTTCAATAAATTTTTTTTGATGCAGCTTTAAAGATCCATACACTTCATCGGTACTAATATGTAAATATTTAATTTTAAGTTTTTTTTTATTTATAATTTCAGATAAATTAATTAAAAAATCTACAAAATCTTCTACATTTCGTTTAATAAAAATTCTTGGATTTGAAATAGAATTATCAACGTGTGTTTCAGCGGCAAAATTAATTATATTTTGAATTTTATATCTGTTAAGAATATGTATTAAGATTTTTTTATTAGAAATATTACTTTTTATAAATTTAAAATTTTTTCTTTTTTTAAGAATTTTTAATTGTTGTCTGTTGGCTGCATAACTTAAATTATCTAAACATATGATTTTTTTATTCTTGTTTTCTAATATATAGTTAATTCCTATAAAGCCTAAACCTCCTAAAATAAGTGAATACATATTTATTGAAAATTATCGATAATTTAACATAATGGTTGTCTTTAAATAAATAATAATATAATAAAAAATGAATTTTATGAACAATAAAGATAACTCAATTGAAATCAACAATATTTTCACAGATCTAATTTTTAAAAATAAAATTGCAATAATTTTTTTATTTCTAATAACCACCATCACATCATATCTTTATAACAACCATTTTAAGACTATTGTATTTAAGTACTTAATAAATATACAAGTAGCTGAGGTATGGGTTTCAGATGACTCGGTCATAGAAATACCAACACCTAAAGACTTATATAGGGTTTTACTAAATAGATATCTCAATGATTTACCACCGAATACTCAAAAAAAATTTTATAATTATGATAAGAAAACTGGTATTTTAAAATTAAGCCTAGAATCTTTTGGTGAAAGTCAATTAGACTTATCAAACACTTTAGAATTTTTAAATAATGAGTCAAGAAAAGCTTTACTTAAAAGATTTAAAACACTTCTTAGAAACAATAGTGAAAATATAAACACAAATTTAGCATTAGATAAAGAAGTAATGATGAAATTATTAGTTCAACAAGATAATGTGGATGAGTCAGATTTAAAATATTATATTAAAAATTTTGATAATCTATTCAATGATGATATTTATTATTCGCTTAATGGTTGGGAAATAACTACAAATAAATTCAAAAATATTGAAACATTATTTTCGGGTATATTATTTGGAATCCTAATAAGTGGTTTTTTTCTGTTCTTTAAATCAAACTATTTTAAAAGAGCGTTATTAGATTAATTACCAATTTTTCTAATTTTATTTTTTAAATTTCTTAGATTTTTAAATTTTAATAAATTTTGGAGAAACTTTTCAATTTCAAACATATTAATTGTAATAACTTTTTTTTCATTGCAAATTAATATTTTATTATGTTTTGTTTTTTTTAAAAATTTATTGTAACTTAACTTTTCATGTAATTTTTCACCTTTTTTTAAACCAGTAAATTTTATCACAATATCACCATTAGGATTTTTTTTGTCTTTTACACTTAAACCATTAAATTTTATTAGTTTATAAGTCATATCAAAAATATTTATTGGTTTACCCATATCCAGTAAATAAATTCCAGCGTTATTTCCAAAAATTGAAATCTTTATTATTAATTCGCACGCCTCATTTATGCTCATCAAATACCTCGTAGCTTTTTTATCAGTTAACGGTAATGGTAACCTTTTTTCAATTAAGTCTTGAAAATAAGGTATCACTGAACCTTTTGACCCAACTACATTTCCAAATCTGACAATTAGAAAAAAAATATCTAATTTATTTTTTGAATACTCCAAATAAATTTTCTCACATATTCTTTTGCTAAAACCCATTGTGTTTGATGGATTAACTGCTTTATCAGTACTTATTAACAAACATTTTTTAATTTTATATTTAATTGCAAGCTTACAAATATTAAGAGAAGTTTTTATATTATTATATAAAGAATAAGTAGAATTTTCCTCAACAATATTAACATGTTTATAAGCGGCAGCATTAAAAACATAATCTGGTTTGTAATCTTTAAATATCTTGTCTAAAAATTCATATTGACATGAGTCAACTAATCTAAAAATAATTTTTTTATTTTCATTTATTTTTTTTTTTAAATTAAAAATATTGAATTCATCTTTATCTACAATAATAATTTTGCTTGGTTTATATGTAATTAATTTTTCAATTAATACTGATCCTATACTTCCTGCACCTCCAACTACTAAAATTACTCTCTTTTTAATATCTTTAAAAATAGGATCTTTATTCTTAAAATTTTTTAAGTTTTCATTAACTATTTCATCAAAATTTGGTCTAAAAGAATTTAATTTATTATCTAAATTAAGATTATTATAAACATCATCTAAAAAAACTACTCGAATATTATGCTCTAAAAATTTTCTATAAAAATAAATTTTATTTTCATAATTATTTTTTTTTGAAATTAATATATCCGTAATCTTATTTTTTTTGATAAAACTATTTAATTCTTTAATATTTATTAATGGAAAATTGTAGTTTGTCGTTTTATAAAATTGTAAATTTTCATTTATAACTCCATCTATTGAGAAATTGTAATTTCTTAAATTTTTAATATATTTAAATGTCCTTTCGTTAAAACCATATAAGACTATTTTTTTTTTTTTTAAATTATTCTTGTCGTATAGATAATTATAAAAATTATAAAGTAATGAATTTTTTAACAGCATTAATAAGAAAAAAATAATTAAATAAATAATTAGATTAGATATTGGTATTAATGCACCATTGTATATAAAAAATTTGTAAAAAAATAAAATAAGTGAATAAATTAAAAAATTTTTTATTATTTTATATATTGATGAGAAATCAAAATATCTTGATAAACTTAAATATGTTTTAGTAATTATCTGAACTAAGATAAAAGTTAGAGATAGTAATATATAAATTTTAATATCAATTCCAAAAAACTTAACTATTTTATTAGATATCAAATTAAATGTGATCCATACTGAAATTGATGAAATTATAATGTCCACAAATAATAGTATTGCAATTTTAGTAGATCTTTTAAGATTTAAAGTTTGAGTTATTAAAATATTCATAATTAATGTGAAATATTATTAGAATTTAATATTTTATATATTGTTAAATATATAATTTTTAGATCAAGTTTAATACTCTTGTTTTTAAGATAATAATAATCAAGCTTAATTTTTTCTTTATTAGAAATATTATCTCTACCATTAATTTGTGCATACCCTGTTATGCCAGGTTTTAATTTGTCAATTTTAAGAGATTGTCTTTTTTTTATCAATTCGTATTGATTGAATAATGCTGGTCTCGGCCCTACTAAAGACATATGGCCAACTAAAACTGAAAATAATTGTGGTATTTCATCTAAACTAGTTTTTCGTAAAAATTTGCCTAATTTAGTAAGGTATTTATCAGGGTTTTTTAACAAATGAGATGCAACTTGTGGTGTATTTTTTTTCATGGTGATAAATTTTGGCATTAAAAAAATTTTTGAATTTTGTCCAGATCTTTTAGAAAAGTGTATTGGGCAAACTCTATTAATACATATTATTAAAATTGAAAATATTAATAAAAATGGAGATGATATTAAAATTAATAAAATTGATGAAAAAAAATCAAATAATCTATTCATTAATATTTTGTATTGTAAATATTATAGCGTAATTTTATATTTAATTTTTTTTTAATCTTAGAATTATCTAAAATCATCTTTGAAAATATACTGTTGAATTTTTCTTCTCTATTTAACAAAATGAATATGATTTTAAAAAAAATAATTTTTATAGGAAATAATAATATTTTTTTCTTTTTTTTTTTAAATAAACAAATCAACAAGTCTTTAAATGAATAATATCTATCATCACAAACTATAAAAGTGTCGCTCTTTATTTTTTTGGTTAAAATATTGTTAATACACTCAATTAAATTATTAATTGAACAAAAGGATTTTTTTTCGATTGCATTAGAAAAAGGTAATGGTACTGGTATAATAAAATTAGTTAACGAATTTAACTTTTTCAAATTACCTTTTACATTTTTTCCATAAACTAATGCTGGTCTTAAAATGTAATAATTAACCTGAGAACTTTTTAAAATATTTTTAATATTTTTTTCAGTTTTATATTTTATAAATGAATAAAAATCATTTCTTATATTTTTAGAAATATCACTTTCAAAATTAATATTTTTATCATAATTCATATTAATTTTTGCAGTGCTTAAAAATATAAATTTTCTAACATTAAAAATTTTAGCAAGTTGAACTAGATTTATTGTGGCAGAATAATTTATTTTTTTAATTATTTTTGGCGAATATTCATTATGTGCAAGATTAGCACAATGAATTATAGTGTCAATTTTTCCAAGTATATTCTTCAACTTATTGATTTCTTTTAAATTTTCAAAATTGATTTTAATACCGATAAGATTTTTTTTTTTAAATTTTAAATCTTTATTTCTATAAGTATAATAAATTTTAATTTTCTTATCATTTTTATATTTATTTATAATATTATGCCCAACAAAACCTGTTGCACCTGTAATTAAATAATTTTTAAAGTACTTCATAGAAACAGTTAATTATATAAATATTTTTTTAATCTGTTCACCTACAGAATTAGTAGAAAAATTATCATCATAAAATTTTTTTGTTTTAATATATTTATTTTGATAATATTTATCTTTTTGTGCAAATAATTTTTCAATTTTGTTGATATTATCATTGTTATTTTGATCGATATCAATAAAAACACCTAGATCATAGTTATTTATATAGTCTTCTAAAGCACTGTCTTTATTTGAAAAACCTATTATTGGTCTTTGAAAAAATAAGTAACTTGAGAATTTACCAGGTATAATATATTTTTGTCTTCCTGTTGCATCCAAAGGCAATAAAAAAAAATTAGTTTTATTATATGCATCAAATAACTCTTGCTCCTTGATATATTGATGCCATACAATCTTTTTATCATCATAAATTTCAATTAATTTTTTTTTTTCAGAACCTGATCCATAAATATTTATTTCAAAATTTTTTTTGTTAATTTTCATAAAAAGATCCAAGAAATAATCAAGTTTTTGGGCTTTACCTATGTTTCCAAAGTAAGAAAAGATTATTTTATCTTTTACTTTGTTGTCTAAGATATCGTTATTATGAAATAAATTTCTTGGAATGTTGTTAATTTGATATATTTTTTTTTTATACTTACTTTTAAAATATTCTCTCATGATATCAGACTGTGCAATTAATTCTGATCTATCAAACAAGTAATTTTGAAATTTTTCAATTAATTTATAAAAGATATTATTTTTTGTATTAGTAGAAGCAATTATTGCTTCTGGCCAAATATCTTGAACCCAATTAAAGTGCTTTTTACCAGTAATATTTGAACCTATTATTCCAAAAAAAGCTGTAAATGTTGGTGATAAACAATAGGTTATTATATATTTTATTTTTTTACGATTTATAAAAAAATAATAAATTGAATATAATGTCATTGAAATGAAATAAACTGTATAATGTAATAATATAAAAATTTTTTTATCAGAAATTCTTGGCAATGTTGGAATTCTATAAATATTTATTCCTTTAAAATTTTCCTTGTAGGGTCCAAAAAAACCATAACCATCATAAAATTTATTAAGTCTGTAACTTGGAATATTGGTTATTACATCTACTTCTTTATCTTTAACTAATAAATCTGCAAAATTATTAATGGGGAAATTTTCAGGAAAAAAATTTGGGGTAATTAAAACAATTTTTTCTTTTCTCAAATTATTTTTTCCATGTATTTTTATTTACAAATTCAATATAACTAAAAATAATCTTACTTATTTGATTAGAAACATTGAAATTATCATAATCTTTTATTTCATTATCTGATTGTTTATTTTTATTTGCCTCAATTGTTAAATCTAGTGCAGAAAGTACTTTTTCTTTTTTAAGTCCAGACATGATTAATACTCCTGCGTCCATTCCCTCTGGTCTTTCGTGTGAATTTCTTATTGTAATAGCAGGAAATTTCAAAATTGCAGACTCCTCTGTAATTGTACCACTATCAGATATTGTGCAATAGGCATTTTTTTGAAGATTTATATAATCAAAAAATCCAAATGGTTTTTTTAGTTCAATATTTTTGCTAAATTTAAATTTTTTTAATTTTTTAAGTTGCTTTTGTGTTCTTGGATGTGTTGAAACTATAATCTTCATTTTCTTTTGTTGAGATAAATAATTTATAGAGTCTGCTATATTTCTTAAATTATCTAAATTATCTATATTTTCTTCTCTGTGAAAACTAAACAACATGAAATTATTTTTTTTTAATTTATTTTTTTGTAATACATTATCTGAATTAAAATTTTTACTGTAAATTGAAAATACTTCTGGCATAAAACTTCCTGTTTTAAAAATTGAGTCACCTTTTATGCCTTCAGATAATAAATATCTTCTAGCATGTTCAGTTAAAACAAAATTAATATCACTAATATGATCAACAATTTTTCTATTAAGCTCTTCAGGTACATTTTGGTCAAAAGATCTATTACCCGCTTCAAAATGAAATATGGGTATTTTTAATCTTTTTGCTGCAATCACCGAAAGGCAAGAATTTGTATCACCATAAACAACAATTGCATCAGGACTCTCTTTTAAAAATACTTTTTCTGTTTTAGATATTACATTAGCTATAGTTTGTAATGATGACGATCCGGCACAATTTAAAAAATATTTTGGTTTTTTAATTTTTAGATCCCTAAAAAATATTTCATTTAATCTATAATCATAATTTTGACCCGTATGAACTAATACATGTTCAAAATATTTTTCAAATTTATTTAAACATACAGAAAGTTTTATGATTTCTGGTCTCGTACCTACGACTGTAAGAAGTTTATATGCTTTTTTCATAATTATGTTCTCTAAATTTAAGCACATATACTATAGAAAGCCAAAATACAAAAGAAGTAACCGGTTGGTAAATAAATCCATTAAAAAAAAACATGTTTATAATTGCTATGATATTACAATAAAAAAAGGTCTGTGCCACGGGATCTTTAGTTTTAAGTTTGTTTAACTCTAACATTAAACATATTACTATAAAAACAACATTTAGAAAAAGGAAAACACCTCCTATCAAATATAAATCCATAAATTGATTGTGTGACGTGCCAGCAAAAGAATATGGTAAACCAAATACTCCCTGACCACCAATCAAGCCAAACCCAAAAAATATATTTACAATACTAAAATTTGTTAAATATTCTGCTGAATAAAAAAATCTTTTTAAAAATTGATAAACAAAAGAAGAATTGGAATACGTGTCTTCTTTGCTAGCAGTGAGTTCTAATGCTTCAATAGATTTCGTTATATATATTCCTACTTCCGGAAATAAAAAATATACAAAAGTAAAAACAGGGACAATCATAAAAATGATGAATTTTTTTCCCTTAATTTTTAAGAAAAAAATTGAAATGATTGATGCAATTAAAATATTTAATATTGCTGCTTTTGCAAGTGTCACAAAGGCTGCGGTTAATAATAAAGTAATTATAAAAAATTTTAAAAATAAATTGAAATTTCTTCTTAAAACTAAAATGGTAATAATACCTACAACAGAACCAAAAATTGTTAATGACCCAAAGGTTGATGCATACCTATCTAACCCCAACCTAGTACTACTTCTAACTAGAATATCTAAGGGACCATTATATACTTGATATATTAAAGATAATGCGGCGATCACAGAAAAAAAAATCAAAAGATCAATTAATTTTACAAATTGACTCTTAAAAGTAACAAGATTTAAAAAAACAATTAAAGTTAGGGGCATTATTATCATACGAGGGAATGCTTTTAAAAAATCATTTATACCGCCATGAACAAAAGATATAGCTCCTACATACACTACTAAAATATAAAATAACCAAATATGTATTGTAAAAAAATCAATGGCCTTAACAAAGAAACCTTTTTGAAAAATAAAGATAGATATAATAAAAAATGAAGAAAAAAATATTGGAAAATAAATGTAAGAATAACTTGCTTTTAATACCTGTGCTAGAATAATAATAGTCCATGTATACAATAAAACAAATTTTATATTAGGATGTATTTTTTCCATGTTCTTTTTTCATTTCATTTATTAAATAATTCCAACTTTTTTTTTCTTTAGGAAAATAACTTTTAAATAACTTATTATTCAAGGTCCTATCAATTTTAAAAGTAGTGTTTTTTCTTATAACTAATTTTTTATTATATATCTTTTTTATTTTCTGTAGCAGTGAATATTTATTAATTTTAATTCCTGAAACATGCAATATTCCAGTTATTTGTTTTAATAATATCTTCTCCAAAATTTTTGCAAAATAGAATGTGGGGAATCCATTAAATATTGCCTTATAATAACCTTCACAAAATGATTCTTGTCTAAAAAACCAATTTAAAAGACCATAATTTGTTAATAACTCATGGCCGATAGTTGAAGTTCTTATTGTTAAATTAATTTTGTCATTAATCTCACCTAAAGCTTTAGATTTGCCATAGATATCAACAGCATTTGGCTTGGATTTTTCGCTATAATTACCTTTTTTTCCATTAAATACACAATCAGTGCTTATTTGGATAAATCTTGCTAATTTATTATTTGATATTTTTTTTGCATAGTGTGGAAATAAAGAATTAATTTGTAAAAATTTTTTTTTATTAAGCCCCTTAATATGTTTTGTTACTCCAATACAATTGATTACTATTTCAGGATTTGTCTTATCAAGAATATAATTCAATTTTTTATAGTTTAAAGCGTCAAAATGAAATAATTTATTTTTTTTATATTTAATTTTCATTATTTTTTTTTTGTCATTAAATGTTCCAAAGACGCAATATTTTTTTCGTAAATGTTTATAAATGGAATTTCCAATTAAACCAGTTGCTCCTAGAACTAAAATATTCATTTTAAGATCTCAAAAATTTTAATAAGTTTTTTGGAATAAAAAAAATTATTACAATTAGTATTTTATTCTTTATTTTTTGAGTCTGATTTAAAAATAAAAAAAAATTAATTTTTTTATTTTTATTTTTTAAATATATACTCAATAAAAATAAAAGATGATCATTTAGATAAATTAGATTGCTTCTTGAAAAAAAATTTTGTGTTTTTTTTAATCTATTCCTCCATTTTATTAATTCAAGGATATTTAATCTAAATTTTTTATGACTTAAATTTGATTCATGCCATCTATAATATGATAAAGGCTCACTTAAATATGTTATATTATTATTTTTTAAAACTCTAAGAGTTAAATCATAATCACCTATTACTTCAAAAGATTTATCAAACCCATACTCAAGGTTTAGATATAGTTTTTTTGAAATTATCAAAGTTGACATTCCAATAAAATATTTTTGAAGAGCAGAGTCAAAACTATTATTATTTTTTGATCTTGTTTTGAAAGCTTTCTTTATAGAACCTTTGTTTTCATTGACGATCCAATAATTTGAGCAAGAAATATTTGTTTTCTCTAAATTCATTTGATTTATTTGTTTCAATAATTTATCTTGGCTCCACCAGTCATCAACATCTAAAAAAGCTAAATATTTGCCATTTGTATTTAAAACCGCCTGATGTTTTGCATCATATAATCTTTTAAACGACGTTGAAAAATAAGGCTTTAATCTATTATCTGAAAAATTATTTATTTTTTTTTTTGTTTCATCTGAAGAAGCATTGTCCCAAAAAATGATTTCGAGGTTTTTATAAGTTTGATTTAACACAGAATTAATTGATTTTTCAATAAATTTAGCTCCATTGAATGAGTTTATAATTACACTAACTAATTCTTGTTTCATTTTTTAAAAATTTAATTATTTCAAATAAAGTTTTGTTATAATTATTTTTAGTTTTAATATTAAGAAAAGACCTCATTTTTTTATTATTAATAGAATATTTTTTTTCTCTTACCTTTTTTCCTCTTATCACTTCAATTTTTTTGTTTAAATTAAGATCAAAAATTGTACTTATTTGTTTTGCAACATTGTAAATCTTTAGAGAATTTGATGAAGAAATATTAAAAACAGAAAAATTCTCAATTTTATCAATTTTTTTTAAAAAATTACTGATAATCTTCAAAAATAAATCTAGTTCCAAAAAATCTCTATATTGTTGTCCATTAGTTTTAAGCACAATCATATTTTTTTTCAATGCTGATAAGCAAATACTTGGTACAAACAATTTTTTATATCCCTTTGTAATATTTTGTGGTTTACCAATAATATTAGACAACCTCAAGATTAAAACTTTTTGTCTATTTGATTTTTGTTTTAATAGTTTTTCACACATTAATTTTATTCTAGAATAACCATCAATTGGTTTTGGTTTTGTATTTTCACTTGTATTGATTTTTAAATTCGCTCCATAAACACTTACAGAAGATATATAAATAAAATTTTTAACTCCACTGTGTATCGATGAGTCAATTAATTCTTTTGTAAGATTAAAATTTATTTTTTTTGCTTTTTTATAATTTTTTTTTACCTCTTCTCTATCTAAAGATGCTAAATGAATTATTGTTTCTACTCCATTAAAAATTCTATTTTTAATTTTTTTTTGAGGATAATTAAGATGTATAAAATTTTTTTTTTTTCTTTTAGAGGTTGAGATTATATTAAATTTTTTTGACAAATAACGTACAAGCTCATTTCCTAAAAAACCAGTGCCTCCAGTAATTAAAATTTTATTTTTTCCAAGGAGCATTTTTCTTATTCAATTTTTTTAAGATATTGTAATCTCGTAATGTATCCATACATTGCCAGAAACCTTTGTGTTTATATGCAATTAATTTTTTTTTTTTGGTTAAACTTTCTAAAGGTTGTCTTTCAAGCATTACATTTTTTTTTTTTTTAATTATCTTAAAAAAATTATCTTCAAATACAAAAAAACCACCATTTATCCATCCATCATTTAATTGGGGTTTTTCCTTAAAACTAGTGACTAAATCATTTTTAATAACGAGTTCGCCAAATCTTACCGGCGGTCTAACAGCGGTAATTGTTGCTATCCTTTTATTCCTATTATGAAAATTTAATAATTCTTTTAAATTTACATTTGATAAACCATCTCCATAAGTTAAAAAGAATTTCTTAGTTTTAATATATCTCTTAATTTTTAAAATTCTTGTGCCGGTTAATGTTTTATGACCAGTAAAAATTGTTTTTATTTTAATTATTTTTTTTTCTATTTTATAATTGAATGAAAAAGAATTTTTTTCAATTTTTTCATAATTTAATGATTTTTTTTTAAAAAAATCATTAACAATATTAAATTTATAACCAGTTGCTATGACAAAACTATCTATACCAGCTCTATGATATTTCTTAATTATATGTAATAGTATTGGATCGTTACCAATACTAATCATTGGTTTTGGAATTATCTTTGTTTTTTCACTAATTCTAGTCCCAAAACCACCCGCTAAAATAACCGTATCTATTTTTTCCACTTATATATTATTTCATTTAAATTTTTATTAATTGTTTCATCGGTATTTTGATGAATTATATTTGAATAATTTATAACCAAACTCTTTTTTTTTGATAAATTTTGAAAAGCGAAATAGATCTTGTTTGGAACGTATATTCTATAATATTTATTATCACCAATGATAACTTCTTTAAATATATTTTTTTCATAAAAAACAAATTTTACTAAACCAACAGGAACAATTAAATTCATATGCATTTTCTTATGCATTTTCCATCCTTTTATTGATTTTTTATTGATCCAACTCAAATACACTTCACCAAACTTACCTATTTTTTCCTCATCTTTTCTATAAGCTCTAAGAACATTGCCCTTATTATTTTTAAAAGTTAATAAATTAATTTTTTTAATATTTTTTAATCTATTCATTTTTTTATTCTTAAATATTTTTTTATTTGATTAATCGTAAATTCAAAATTATCTTTTTTATCAAAATAATTCTTATACCATCCTGCTGTAAAATCTATCGTATCGCTAATATTCATTTTTTGTTTCCAGTTCAATAATTTCTTAGATTTTTCACAATTTAATTTCAATAAATTTGACTCGTGAAAATTATTTTCATTAACAACTTTGTAATTAAAATTTGGAAAAAATTTCTTAAAAAATTTAATAATACTCTCAACATTATAGTTTTTTGAATTCCCAGGACCAAAATTAAAGCTTTCACCATTTAATCTTTTATTTTTTTTTAATTTTGAGGCTAAGCAAAGATATCCATTTAATGGTTCAAGAACATGTTGCCAAGGTCTTGTCGATTTTGGATTTCTTATTTCAACAATTTTATTTTTTTGTATTGAATTAATTACATCGGGTATTAATCTGTCTTTTGACCAATCACCACCTCCAATTACATTACCCGCTCTTGCGGTGGCAAATTTTATATTTGAGTTATACTGAAAAAAAGAATGATAATAAGATTTACACAAAAGTTCCACAGATCCTTTTGAAGCACTATAAGGGTCTTTGCCACCTAACCTATCTTCCTCTTTGTAACCTCTAGTTAATTCTAAATTTTCATAGCATTTATCACTTGTAATAACTACACAGATTATTTTTTTTTTATATACTTTAATAATTTCACATAAATGCAATGTACTCAAAAGATTTGATGTCCATGTTAAATATGGATTTTTATAAGAATCTCCAACTAAAGGCTGTGCTGCCAAGTGAAAAATTATATCTGGTTCTATTTCATTAAATGTGGTCTCAAACTTTTTTTTATCTCTTAAATCAAAAATATAGTTTTTTTTTAAAATTTTTTTTACTTTTGATAATTCAAAATTATTATTTTTATATTTTGGTTTTAATGAAATTCCATATACTTTTGAACCTAGTAAGTTTAAATATAAACTCAACCATGATCCTTTAAATCCTGTATGACCTGTAACTAATACTTTTTTATTTTTATAAAAATTTTTCATTAAATATTTTATTGAATTCTTTGCTTTTATTTAAAGCATATATATTTCTCATTTTATGAAATTGATTATTTCTTATCTTTTTTTTTCGGATAGCTAAATTTATTATCATTTGAAATTTTTTATGCAATTCTTGATTATTTTTGTAAATAAATCCGTTATGATTGTTTACTACTATTTCATTAGCTATTCCAACATTAGAAGAGAGTATAAAAAGGTTATTTTGAAATGCTATTTCACAGAGGATGGGACCAAAATCATATTTTGTCAAATTTAGAAAAATATCGCATGAGCAAAATAAAAGATTAAGTTTTCTCAAGTCTTTTATATAATCAAAATGAAAATGTTTAATTTTTCTATTTCCTAAATTAACATTTTTTTCTTTTCCAAGTGAAATAATTGCAATTTTATGATTGTTATTTGCTGATTTTTCGTAATTTTCTAAACAATTTTTTAATTCTGTTAAGCCTTTTCTTTTATCAGATAATTTTAAACTACTAAATAACATTATTAAATCAAATTTTTTTAAATTATTTTTTTTTTTAAAATTTAAAATTTCATGCTTAGAAAAATTAAATTTTTCATAAGTGTTATATATCTTTGATATTTTATGATTATTTATATTATAAATTGTAGAAGATTTAATTTTCTTTTGAATGTACTTGTTTGCTGCAATCCAATGAATATTTAATTTTGAAATATTTTTTTTTTTATAACAAATTAATTCTTTATTTCTTTTTTGTAATTTTAAATTATTTTTATTATAATTCTCAAAATGAAAACCACCAGACAATAACTCAAAATCTAATGGATAAAAAATAATCTTACATTTAAAAAAATCATTAATCATTTTTAAATCTTTAGGTGACAATATCTCTCTAAATGTATAAATAAAAATTACATCAAATTTTATTATTTTTGTTTTCAATTTTGAAAAATCTATCCTATTAAAATAATAATTAAATAAAACATCTGAATTTAAATAAAAATTAAAAAAATCTCTTTTAATTTTATTTAAAAGTTTTAAATAAAATTCTTTCTGATTTTTTAATATTAGTATTGGGTCATAAAGAAATTCTGTCAAACTTTTACCACTATCAAGATTTATTACTTTTTTAGAACTTGAATATTTTGATAAAATTATATTACTATGATTTTTTAAACTTGAATTAATAAGTTTATTTACGTAATGAAAAATTCCATCATGATCATTATTTATTAAATGTAAAATTTTTTTCATCTAAACTTTTATATATTTTATAAAAATAAAAATTCCAAAATTTAAAGCAATTAAATTCAAAATTAAATTATATCTAAGATTTGATAAACTTTTAAAAAAAACTTGAGATATTTTGTAAATGAAGATTGGAATAATAAGAAAACTAAGTTTATAAATACTTAATTTTGCATCAGTAAATAAATTTATAAAAATTAACTGAAGAATACCCATAATTAAATAACCATATGCAATACAGTATCTTACTTGTTCTTTAACTTTATTTTTTTTTGTAGATGCTAAAGTTAATAAAGATCCACCTAAATTTGTCATACCATGAACAAGTCCTATCAATAAATACACAAAATTATCAATTGTTAAATTATCACTTTTCTTAATTAATTTTTCACCAAAAAAAATATTTATTAAAGAAAAAAAAATAATTATCAGTGAAACAATTAAATTTATGTTTAAATTTTCATAATTAAGTACAAAAAATATTAAAGCGATTAATAAAGAAGGTATTGTGATTGTATTAAACTTTTTAATAAAATCATTTTTTTTATAACTAATATTTGCATATTTAATTTGTAAAAAACTAATCGTAATTGATACAGGTATAAGAATATTTAGTGAGTCAAGAAAATTATTTCCTAGTATTAAAAATATTGGAGTTCCAAATAACAGTAATCCGACACCAAAAATTGATTGAAAGATTGATAGTAAAGCAATGATTATTATTTCCTGATATTCAAATATCATAACTATTTAGCCGTAATTAATATTAGTTGTATTATTTAGATTAAAAACACTTGTTTTATACTTTTATACATCTTTTTAAATAATAAATAATTTTTTTATAATTATTATTTTTTTTGATGAGAGGAATTTTTTTCGTTAATTAATGACCTTAAATAGTCCTTATACTCACACTCTGGAATTTTAGATAATGATTTTGATAATTTATTTTTAGTTATCCATTTGTTTCTAAGAGCAATTTCTTCAAGGCATGCAATTTTAAAACCTTGTCTGTTTTCTATCACTTTCACAAACTCTCCAGCCTCTAATAATTTTTCAGGTGTACCAGCATCCAACCAAGCAACACCTCTTCCAAATATTTTTGCATCTAATAAATTTTTATTGAGATAAATATTATTTAGATCTTTGATTTCCGTCTCACCTCTTTTTGATTTTTTTAAAGTTTTTGCATAGCTAGATACTGATTTATCATAAATATATATTCCTGGAATTGCATAATTAGAAATAAATTTTTTTGGTTTTTCAAAAATTTTTTCAATTTTGCCAAATTTATTAAATTTTACAACTCCATAACTTTTCGGATCTTTTACTTTGTATGCAAATATAGTATTTTTTTTTGATTTAATTGCCTCTGAAATAATACTTTCCAATCCCTGTCCATAAAAAAAATTATCACCTAAGATCAACATAACTCTTTTTTTATTAATAAATTTTTCACCTATAACAAAAGCTTCTGTTAAACCTGAAGGGGTATCTTGTATTTCATAAGAAATTTTAAGCCCCAAATGTTGTCCATCTGATAAAATTTTTTTAAAAAATGGTTTGTCCTCACTTTTCGATATAATCAAAATATCTTTAATTTTACTTAGCATGAGAATTGATAATGGATAATATATCAATGGCTTATCATATAAAGGTAGTAATTGTTTGCTTACGTATTTGGTCAAAGGAAACAACCTTGTACCATTTCCACCTGCTAAAATAATGCCTTTAGTAACCATTTAGTTTAAAATAATATTTTATGTAAACCTATTTATATTTTTTCTTGCTAATCTTAAATCTTTATTATTATCTATCTCATACCACGCATCTGTATTTTTTACTCCATAAACTGGCATAATTTTATTATTTATAATTTTATCTAAAATATGTGTTAAGTGATTATTTTTAATTTCTGCTAAAGTAAATTTTTTTTTAATCAATTCCCAAGCTTGGGGATATATTTTAACTATCCCCATATACTGTCCTTTAATATTTTTTAGTTCTTTCTTACTAACTTTTTTTCCAATCTCTGTAATTTTATTTTTTTTGTTAATAAAAAAACTCTCAGCATCAAGTTCAGGTTTATCAAATCTACTTTTCCACAAAGATAACCAATTGATATCATAAGCAAGACTTAAATCCTTTTTATTTTTAATCATCTTGGAAATTATATTTTTAGAATAAATTATGTCTGAGTATAAAACTATACAAGGGTTTTTTTTTAAATATTTGTCTGCACAATACAAAGAATACATCATATTTGTTTTATTCCAATTTTTGTTAAATACGTATAAAAAATTTTCTTTATTAAATTTTCTAATTAGTTTATTTTTTTGAAATCCAGTTACGATTATTATTTTTGATTTTACAATTTTTTTTAATATTTCTATTTGAAAATCTAATATAGTTTTATTATTTCTTATTTTAACCAACCCTTTTGGGATTGACTTAGTTGTTTTTTTTAATCTAGAGCCCCTTCCTGCAGCTAAGATAATTAAATTAATCATTATTTTTTATTTAAATATTTTTTTAAACATTTTAATATCATCGATTTTAAACTTTTTTTCTCTTTCTGGATGCCACATACAGCCATAAATAGGTAACTTTTTATGAATTATTGACTCTATATTTTTATCTAGAGATTTAGAGACAACATTAAAGTTTTCTGGACATTTAGCTAAAGAATAATTGTGAAAACTGTTAACAAAAATACTTTTTTTTCCAAAAAAAACTTTGTGTCTTTTGCCTACATGACCCTTTACTCGTTTTAACTTTATACCTAATTTATATCCTAACATTTGCATCCCCCTACATATCGAAAAAAGTGGAATTTTTTTTTTTAAGGCTAAATCAATTAAATGACTTTCAATTTTATCCCTATTAATATTTTCTTTAGCACCTATATCACCACCACCACTTAGGAGAAACCCTGAATACTTGAATTTATTTACCCAACTTAAAAATATTTTATAATTATTATTCGGAACAAGAATTGGTCTGAATCCAGCCTTAATAATAAAATCAGTTAATCTTTGATCAATTGAGTCATTAAATTGTTTTCTATTTTTAATGTAATCAGTTCTTTGACTTACTAGGATATTTTTCATTAATTTTATTTAAAATTTTATCTGAGATTTTTCTTATGGTTAAATCTTTGTTCCAGACTATAATCATATCAGGTTTATGAGGTTTGTCATATGGAATATCAAAACCTGATATGTTTTTAACCTCACCCTTTTTAAATTTCTTATATATTCCTTTTGGGTCTCTATTTATCAATTCATATTTTGGTACTTTTAAATAGACCTCAAAATAGTTTTTTATATTTCTTTTATTCCAAGTAAAAACTGACTTATTCAATGCCATTACCGATGTAACTACGAAGTGGCCCTGATCAGACAAATACTTTGATAATTTTGAGTAAATCATTCCAATTTTATTTCTATTGTTTTTTGTAAAAGTATTTTCTTTTCTAATAGACAGTATATCTCTTAATTTATCTCCATCTAAATGAATTGGGTTTCTGATTTGAAGTTGTTTTAAAATTTGTAAAGAAATTGTAGTTTTTCCTGCGCCTGATAATCCTGTAAGCCAAATTACTATACCCTTTTTCTTCATTAAAAAATACCATTTAAAGAATTAGATAATGGATCAATTTCAATATTTTCAGATCTTATTAGTTCATCAAATTTTTCATTCCCACAACCGATAGCTGCTGGTATACCAAGTTCTGAGCATCTTATTGACATATGTGAATTTGCTCCCCCAAATTTTGTAATTAAGCCTAAAATATTATGGAGAAATATCCAATCATATCCTGGGTCTGCTCCTTCAATCATAACAATTTTGTTATTTAATTCTCCATTATTCAAAGTTCGTGTTTTGTTGTTTAAAAAAAACTTTTTTCCTAAAACTTTTTTAATTGAAATAAAATTAGGCCTAGATATTTGAGAGGGCACAATATACCCATCTGTGTTTGATTTAATCAACACGGGTAGTTCAATTAAATTATTAATTGAGTGTTCATATTTTTTTTTTCAGTTTCTTTTAAAAAATTATTTTTATTTTTTTTACTCAATTTATCACTTTTTAAAGCTAAATAATAATTGATATCTGTAAATGCTAATTGAGAGACTGATAATTGATTCTTTCTTGCAAAATTTTTTAGAGTTAAAAATATTTGGTCTATCGATTTAGTAAATATAAATTTTGAATATTCACGCCAAAAAATAGACTTTTTTATAAAATTTAATAATCCTTTAAAATCTTTAAATTTAAAATTTTCTTTTAAAATAATATTTTCATATCTTTTTTTATGAGATTTTGTCAATTTAAATTTTTCGTACATGTTAATTTTATTTTTTTTTGTAAAGGATGTAAAAAAGTTTTCATTCATATACTTATAGCTTTTTGATTCAATATCGTAAGAACCAGGACGTAAATGACCATATTTTTTTTTAAAATCGGTTAGTTTAATTTTTTTTGTAGCCAATTTTGATGAGTCTTTGATTAAGTCTGTAACAATAGATTCTACTGAAAACAAAAATTTACTTTCATCTTTTTTTGAAAAAACCTTAGTATCTACTAAGGATTTTAGAATTATTTTTGAAATAAATGCATTCCTTGCAAATATTGAAAAAGGAACAATTCCATATTTTTTAACAAAATTAATATATTTTTTTAAATTGTAGAAATTAAAATTAATTTTTTCCTCTTGATAAATCTTAAGTTTTTCTATTTTTCTAATTGATTTTTCAAATATTGAATTTTTTTCAACGTTAAGATTATTAATTGTTAACTTTTTTAATTCTTTGTGAAAAATTTCTACTTCTTTCTTTTTAAGTTTATTAAGATAAACTTTATCTATTAATTTTTTTGTATTCAAGGTTTGACAACTCACTGAACAGTCAAATTCTATTTTGTCGTGTAATTCTGGAAATTGATTTAGTTTTTGAAGAGAAATTGCAACTAATTTATTTTTGAGTTTTTTTGGTAGACCATTTGGCAATAAAGAATAAAAACTTTTTTTTACATCAATATATGGCTGACCCGCTAAACTTAGCATAAGTTTATTATTTTTGAACTGATTATACCCCATTAGTTTTCTAGCAAGGTACCAGCTCTTATCTGTTATTAAATTAGAATAAAGTGACATCGACAACTCTTTAGGATATTTACCAATCATTTCTGCAGGGTTCCAATCAGGCATTTGTCCATAAATTTTCTTTATATCATTTTTATTTGTTACGTTTTTTTGAATAAATTTATTAACATTATCTATTCTTTTGTAAAAAGAGTTAGCATCATGAAATTTGATTACTTTGATGATTGGTCTGACTTGTAACAAAAAAATATTAAGATTTTTGTCAATTACAAACTCAACATCTAAATTTTCATTATTAAATATGTTTTCTAATTGTTTCGTACCTTTAATTAATTTTTGAAACCTTGGTGACAATAATTTATGTTCTTTTCCTCTTAATATTTTTAATACTTTATTTGAATATTCATCACTACCCGATGTTACTTTGTCAGTTTTGCCACTAATATCATCATAATTTATAATAAAATAAGGGCTAGAATTTTTAATATTTTTTGTAAAAATAACACCACTAGTCCAAACATTTTTTATCATGTTTTGAACTAAGATTTCAT
>Ga0233432_10001693_pt1 | contig 21108 bp, 20 predicted proteins | sample SI_122_August201_6_FD_179870 | JGI IMG/M metagenome (GOLD analysis project Ga0233432, IMG submission 179870) | Seawater microbial communities from Saanich Inlet, British Columbia, Canada - SI_122_August2016_10_MG | ecosystem: Environmental > Aquatic > Marine > Inlet | place: Canada: British... | reverse complement strand
CAAACTTTCGCCCTTATCAAGCAAACGAGTCAATTCTGACACGGTTTTCGCCGGCAAAATCAAACTTCCGGATAAACCTTCGCCGACTTCCATTTCGTGATCGATCTTGGCGAGACGACGACCATCGGTTGCCACCAAACTAAGCTTGCCAGTTCCTTCGGCGTCTTCGGACTCGGCGAACGTGAAGTATACGCCGTTAAGCATATACCGAGTTTCGTCTGAAGATTGAGCGTAGGAGACGCTTTTAAGCATTCTTGCGAGGGTAGATTGCTCGATGGTGAATGAACAATCATCGCTGAACTCCGGGAGAGCCGGAAACTCGTCACGGCCAATTCCCATGATTTTGAAATTGGATCCACCCGAAGCAATTTTGACCTGGTTGTTGGTAGCGGCTTCAACTTTTACGTCACTATTAGGCAACTCTTTAACGATCGTCGCCAGCCTTTTAACGGGCAACGTTATCGAACCTGGTTCTTCCACGTTCGCTTTGATTCGGGCACAAATTCCGAGGTCTAAATTTGTCGTTGTCAACGAAAGCGTTTCTCCATCGGCTTCGATGAGCACATTGCTGAGGATCGGCATGGATGCCTTGGATCCGACTACATTGAGGACTTGTTGAAGACCGTTGCTGAAATGGTCGCGGTGGATTTTGAATTTCATTGGGTGTAATTAGGAGGAATTTCAAGTTACTGACAATTCCAATGAATAAGAAATTAATATATTATAAAGATTCATAGTATTATTATGCTCTGTTAGTATCATGGATAACATAGGCAAAGCATTGAATGACAAGGAATAACGAATAGTTTGAAATGTTGACTGATGGCCTAATAGTTGGGTAATTCACATCAACATGTTAAAAACTAATTAATTTTAAGGCTTTGTTGCGAGGTTTTTCCCGGGTTATTGGCAGTTGTTTCGAGGTTAATTTACGGAAAATATTTATAATTTGGCGTTCGATTGATTTCGAATCCGCCGCATCATGAGTATGTGCCGAATTACACCGTAGAAAAGATAGCCGAGAAATATGAGAACTAAGGCGTATTGCTGATACATGTAGATGAGGACGACGCTCATTAGCAAGAGGACGAAGGTGCGTAGCCGAACTTTCGTATTCCAGTCGATTTGCTTAAAACTTGGATAGCGGATTGGGCTGATCATTAAATAGGAAATGAACATCATGAGAAAAGGGAGTGCGATGGCCCATCTTTGGAGGTCGTGGGTATTGATCACAAGTACGAGGGTAGCGATCATTCCAGCTGCTGCGGGAACTGGTAGGCCTATAAAATCGTTATTCGTTCGATCGATGTTAGCTGGGTAGACAAGTGGGTGGGTGATAACATTGAATCTCGACAGTCGAATTCCAGCGCAAAGTAAGTAGATAAAGCTAAGGAACCAACCAATGTTCTTGAAAAACAGGCTTTCTTCGGGGTTGAGAATATGAAATAGCACCATGAGCGCTGGAGCTACTCCGAAAGAAACCATGTCCACGATGGAATCGAATTCTTTACCGAAAAGCGATTCTCGCCCTCCCATTCGAGCTACGCGACCATCAAGCGAATCGCAAACCATGCCGCCTAGGATAAAGAGGACGGCCTGGGTGTAGAGTTCCGAAGGACTCTCGAACGGCACGTCGAGCATCACATTGTAGCGGGCTTGAATGCATTTCATGATTGCGATGAAGCCGCAAAATAAATTGCCCGCCGTAAATAAATTTGGGAGCAGATAGATTCTGCTCGCTTGCGAATAATCAATGTTCGCTGGGTCTTTTTCGTCTGAGCTCAAATTAGTCGGATCGTGTCAAGGTTTCCAAATATTTCCAAAATGAGGAGTGTTGCTCAATTAATTGCGCCTCGGAGATTGGAAGTTTCGTTCTGAAAATAAAATCGGTAAGCGTATTCTTGTGGAGGATGCAAATAGTGTGCAAGTTGATGCCGTTACGCTCGAAATAAAGCCGATAGTCCCCCGAATGTATTCGGTAAATCGACTTTTTCCCTCTTGAGAATGACCCAAGAGGCTCTTTCGGGTTGTTTAGTTGTCCTTCGGTTAAGAGGCTAAGCGGAGAAATTACGTCGAGTTGTACGAGCGTATCGATCTTACGAAGTTCGGTTAAACATTGATCGCTGAAACTTACCTGAAACATGGTGATAGGGTTATTAAAAAATGAGAACTGATTAGATTGCACGCTAGACGCAATAGCGTACTAGCGTTTGGACCAAAATCAAAATCCTACAAAGGTTTGCTCAAACGACCTTTGTAGCATCGAGCAAGTTCGATGTTTGCTTCCATTGCTCCCTCCGTATTTTGGCTTCGCAATAACGGGGTTGGGTCGCCGTTATTAACCAAATGTTCCAGTATTTCCATTTGGAGGAGGTTGATCAACATAGCTCCGGCCAAAGTTGAGGTTGGTCCGCCAGATTGATAGCGCCCCGGCAATTCGACGGTTACGTCTCCCATAAAACCGCAATTATCCAAGGTGTAGTCGGCTACTTCATACAATTTTTTACCTGAAGCGTTTGTCGTAACAACTTGTTGGGTCATCGTCATTGAAGTTAAGGCGATTACCGTTAGCCCCTTTGCTTTCGCGTATTCAGCAATTTCGATTGGAGAGCAGTTTTTTCCCGAATTAGAAATTACGATGATAAACTCGCCCGCCTTTAACGCATGATTGCGATCATAACGCCCAGCTAGCGCCTTTCCATAACCCGTCAAATTCTCGATAAACCCACCTGTTGTATCCAAAATTGCGCTGACGCAAACAAGCCCACCGGCCCGCCCGACCATTTCTCTCGCAATAATTTCCGAGTGTCCGCTTCCGAAAGTATGAATAACACCGCCCGAAGCTACTGATTTTGCGATTAAGGGAGCGAGCGTCTCAATCGTGGATTGGTTTTGCAGGGAAACGCGTTCAAGTAGCGCGATCGAAGTTTTGAAATAGCTTTCTTTGAGCATTTAAGAAATTATTAGTCGCCGTAATCGGACGAGTTGAGAAACCGATGACCTCCGATTTAAGTCTTAGATTGCAATAAACGTACATTAAGCGAACCTACCGCAACAAAAATCTATTTGGATTGTATGTCCAATAGCAATGCTAGCAATCATGCTACGCAATCCATGATATCGGAGGCTTCGAAAACTAAACTCGGTACGTTTAACACAACATGAATATTACAGACCAATCTAATAAAAACCAATTGGATCAACTGAAAAGCTTTACAACCATCGTTGCCGATACAGGCGACTTTCAAACAATCAAGGAATATGCGCCGCAGGATGCCACGACAAATCCGACCTTGATTCTCAAAGCAGTTCAAAAAGAAGAATATGCTGCCCTAGCGAATCAAGCAGTAGTAGCATGTAAAGATAGCGGTTTGGCGGGACAGTCATTGACTGATGCGGTTGCCAATGAATTATTAGTTCTTTTCGGTATTGAAATTCTGAATATAGTTCCCGGTCGTGTCTCCACTGAAGTGGATGCAAGGTTGTCTTACGATATGGAAAGCACCGTTAGCAAAGCGCGTGAAATTATCCGGCTGTACGAATCGAAAGGCATTAATAGCGATCGAATTCTAATCAAAATAGCATCGACATGGGAGGGGATAAACGCTGCTGCCGTGCTTGAAAAAGAAGGGATTCATTGCAATCTAACGCTTTTGTTTTCCTTAGTTCAAGCAGTGCATTGCGCGGAATCGGGTATCACATTGATCTCGCCATTTGTCGGTCGAATAATGGATTGGTTTAAGGTAAAATCAGGGCAGGAATACATTCCGTCTGAAGATCCAGGCGTTCTATCGGTTCAGAGTATCTACAATTACTATAAGAAATTTGGATACAAGACGGAAGTGATGGGAGCGAGCTTTAGAAATAAGGGTGAAATCACCGAACTTGCCGGTTGTGATTTGCTAACGATTTCACCGGGTCTGCTTGCCGAGTTGCAATCGGATATGGATTCTATCGACCGAAAGCTGAGTCCAGAATCGGCTCAGGAAATGGACATAAAACGTATTGAAATTACGGAGAAATCGTTCCGGTGGCTCTTCAGCGAAGACGCGATGGCGACGGAAAAAACAGCAGAAGGAATTCGAAATTTCGCAGTAGATATCCGTAAGCTCGAAGCGATGATTCAGGAAAAATTGGCCTAGTTTCAACTGAAATTAAACTAAGTTATTTTTTTGTATCCAGATTATAGCTTCGTCGCTTGATTCAAAAACTCCATCTATTTGAGCTTCATAGGCTTGAGCGAGTATTTTTTTGAATTCTCGACCGGGTTTTAGTCCGATTTCAATTAAGTGGCGGCCTAGCAAGATGGGTTTTGGAGTGGAATCGTTAACCGCGAGTTCCGCTATTCTTCTGGAGAAATCGGCTAGTCGTTTTTCTTGTTCCGAGGAAATGAGGGGAGGTCGGCCGAGATGATCGGAGCGCATTACGTAAAGCAATTCATTCGTCGTCGCAGGATGAATACGTCGAGAAAGTCTTCGAATACTTGAGTCGCTTGGGGATCCGTCTTTAAATGAGTTTAGGAAGTGGTGATTCTCGACAAGCTTTTTTACTTTCTCCGCCATTGCGATCGGCGAACCTATTCGTTTTAGTAAACGCTCGGAAAGCCACCCGCTATCTTGATCATGTCCAGGGCTGATCCATCTAAGTTGACCTCCTTTTTCTGCGAAGCGTGTTTGGCGGGCTTTACCAAGATCGTGGCAAAGCGTTCCGAATACAAGCGTTCCACGAAGCGATTCGTCGAGCTCTTTCCAATCGGTCTTTTCAACCAGAGCATCTAGACAGTGTAAGGTATGCGTAAATACATCGCCCTCGGGATGCCAATCGGGGTCTTGCGGTAGACGAAGCAAGGCATTTATTTCCGGAAAGAAAGCGAGCCAGCCGCTGTCTTTTAGCGCGATTAGGCCTTTTGAAGGTTTTTGCGATTTTTCAGCCCATTTGCGCCATTCACCCCAGATGCGCTCTGAGGAGAGTGTCGAGTATTCAGGTTTCATCCGCCTGCAAAGCTCTGCGGTATCCGGGTGAAGGTCGAAACCGAATCGCCCAGCAAATTGAATGGCTCGTAAAGCACGAAGTGGATCCTCGGAAAAGGCTTCGCTTACATGCCGGAGAATACCGTTTTCGAGGTCGGCTTGTCCACCGTAGTAGTCAATTATAACCTTTTTTTCCGGATCGTAGAGGAGAGCGTTGATAGTGAAATCCCGCCGCCGCAAAGCGATTCTTTTGTCGAGAGTAATATCAGGATGAATATCGAACCCACGATGACCTGTCCCTGATTTCGATTCGGTTCGTGGCACACTAAAGTCGTATTCCAAACCACGCCGCCAGAGTTTCACGACGGCGAATGATTTGCCGACCCGTTCAGTGCGGCCTATCGCTTGGAGTGTTGTGGCAATGACGTCTAACTCCAGGTCGTAAACTTCCACATCGAAATCAGTTGGCGTTTGGCCTAACAGTGCATCTCGGACACAGCCACCCACGAGCCGGCAGGTTGCGCCTTTCTTTTTCAGGAGCACAATCGCCTCTTTCAGATCTGGCGAAATCTGTATCGAGAATGGCGTTTTACGCGGGTGAACGGGCATCGATTGAAATTATTTGGAAGCGGAACTGAATGCGAGGACGATCCAGCCAGCGATCAAACTCAGTCCGCCAAGGGGCGTTATAGGGCCGAGGATGGACGGTCCGCCAAGCGCCAAACCGTAGAGCGAACCAGAGAAAAGGAAAACTCCCCCAAGCCAGAACCAAGCTGCAAGACTCGATTGTCGCGTCTCGACCCCGCCCGATCGAATCGAAAGCGAAAAGAGCGCTACGGAATGGACCAGATGATATAAGACCGCTGTTTTCCAGGCTTCGAGCATATCGTCTGCAACCAACTTGTCGTTGAGGGCGTGAGCTCCAAAGGCCCCCAGAGCGATAGCGATAGCGGCGGAGATAGCGGCGATTTTTAAGAAATTCATGTGGGTATCGTGGATTGGAAGAAAATAGAAGCAAAACGCTTCTCTTCGGTTTCGGCAATCATCCCGTTACTGGAGTCGGATCAAGTCAAGACGTAGGAAAGTATGTCAGTTGATTTAAAACCGAGCCGGTCATTCTGACCTCGACTCAATCCGACGAATTTAGCATCGATTATTGGAGCCCAGAACAGTAGCTCTCAAAGGATAAATCGAACTCCAACCCGATATGAAAACCCGTTTCGCTATACTTTCTACAATCGCTTTCGCATTAGCCGCATCGGCATTCGGCCAAGATTATAGCCTCAGCCTGGATCTGACTTTCGACACGAAGTACGTTTTCCGAGGGCAGCAGCTGGCCGACAATGTTTTTCACCCGTCGATCGAGTTTGCTCAGGACGATTTCTATTTAGGATTATGGGCATCGCAACCGCTTGAGAACCGAGGATGGCCCGAGCGTTGGCAGGATGAGGTTGATTTTTACGGGGGATACGGATGGGCCATTAACGAAAAGACCAGTTTCGATATCGGCGGCGCTTATTACTATTATCCGACAGGTGAAAATACCATCGAGCCGTATATCGGGATTACGCGTGAGATTCAGGGGGTTGAGGCGTCGGTTTATCTATACAGAGATTTGGATTTGGACAGGACGACGGCCGAAGGATCTGCTAACTACAGTTTACCGCTCGGCGGAAACGCATCGGTCGACCTCGGAGCTCACGTGGGAACGGTCGATGCGGACAGCTTGGGAAGCTATTTTTATTATGGGGCAGACGTGGTGGTTCCCTTCGAGTTGAATAACAACGCCGTCTTTTCTCTAGGCGTTCATTACTCCGATAATGACATCGGCTTCCTTATTCCCGATAACCATTTCCACGGGTCTACCTCGATCACGATTGGTTTCTAGGAACCTATCGGTTGATCTGATTCGTTAAAAGCGTCGGATCCTTGGCAAAAAGTCTGTCAAAATCATTGACAAGGCTCTGAGAGGGGGTAGGAGTTTTCCTCTTTTTCTCGAAATCCGATGAAAACATTTTTAGCCAAAAAGGAAACCGTCAAACGCGATTGGGTCATTATCGACGCCAAGGATCAAGTCCTAGGTCGATTGGCCGTGAAGATCGCGAATCAGTTACGTGGACGGAATAAGCCAACCTACACGCCTCACGTCGATACAGGCGATTTCGTTGTCGTTATCAACGCCGACAAGATCGTTTTGACGGGTAAGAAGGAAGAGCAGAAGCAATACATGTTCTACAGCGGCTATGTTGGTGGCGAAAAGTACTTGAGCGTCGCTCAAATGCAGGAGCGTCGTCCGGACTTCGTGGTAAAGCACGCGGTTAAGGGTATGCTCCCTAAGAACCGTCTTGCGGCCAAGATGCTTACCAAGCTCAAAATTTTCGCTGGCGAGGAACATCCTCACGAAGCGCAACAACCCAAACCAATTTCACTTTAATAACTCTTCCCTGACATGGCAGAAGAAAACAGCGTTTATCTAGGAACTGGTCGCCGCAAAACTGCGGTTGCTCGCATTCGCCTCACTGAAGGCTCGGGCCAGGTAGTAATCAACGGCAAGAGCGTTGATGATTTCTTTTCTCACGAGAACTTCTCGAGAGCAGCGTTACTCCCACTTGTAACGATCGAAGCGAAAGAAAAGTTCGACGTTAAGGCCACCGTACAAGGCGGCGGTGACAGCGGACAAGCAGGAGCATTGGCTCTCGGGATCGCTCGAGCATTGCTCAAATTCGATGTCGAGCTCCGAGCGAGTTTGAAACCAGCAGGTCACCTGACTCGCGACCCTCGAATGAAGGAACGCAAGAAGGCAGGACAACCAGGAGCGCGCAAGAAATTCCAATTCTCTAAGCGCTAAGCCGACTCAAAAATTCAATTTTCGACAAGGTCCTCTCTGGTTATTCGCCATAGTGGGCCTTTTTGTTTTCACATAACGTCTATAGAAACAGTAGATTTTATAATTTCCGCAAAAACCGCGTAGCATCGCCGATCACTCGAAAACCGATACAACGACTTCAATCGCTAGTAGCGAAACCTCAAATAAGGATAGAACAATGAACGCAGCAATCGTAGGCGCATCAGGATATGGCGGGGAAATTCTCGTCAAACTTCTGGCAGCTCACCCGAAAGCCAATTTGGTTTCGGTTACTTCCAGAAGCCAAGCAGGTCGCAAGGTTAGCGAGGTGATTCCTGAGCTGCGTGGCGTGCTCGACGATCTAGTCTTCGATCTTTCCGATGCCCAAGCGCTCGCCGCTCGAGAGGATCTAGATTGCGTCTTTTTAGCGGTTCCGCATGGAACGGCTGCAGAATACGCTCGGGTCATTGTCGAGTCGGGAAAACAGGTCATCGACTTCAGCGCCGATTTTCGGATGTCCAATCCGGCGATTTACGAGGATTACTACGCGCAGCCGCACCCAGATGTGGAATTGCTCAAGGAGGCTCAATACGTTCTGCCGGAAATCACTGAGGACGGCTGGCAGTTGAAAAAGCTATTCGCTTGCCCAGGATGTTATCCTACGAGCATTTTGACGCCGCTCTTTCCGTTGCTCAAAGCGGGAATCATCGGCAAGCAACATATTGTCGCCAATTCGTTTAGCGGAACAAGCGGGGCGGGAAAACAAGCGAAGGAAGCGTTCTCCTACTGCGAGGTTAATGAAAGCGCTAAAGCTTATGGGATTCCCAAGCATCGTCACCTGAGCGAAATTGAAGAACAGCTGGGTATGGCAGGTCAGGGCGAAATAGTGATTCAATTCAATCCGCATCTCGCTCCTATGAACCGAGGCATTGTTACTACGATAACGGTGCCGGCGGGCGATTCTACGATCGAACAACTTTATGATGTTTGGGAGAAAGCCTACGCGGATCGGCCTTTCGTCTACATCCTTCCATCGGATACGCGGCCGGATACGAAGTATACCGTTGGTACCAATCGAGTAGATATTTCAGCGATTAAAGATTCTAGAACAGGCAACTTTGTCATTACCTCTGCGGAAGACAACCTGATGAAGGGCCTAGCTGGTCAAGCGATCCAAATAATGAATCTTTGGCAGGGCTGGGATGAAAAGGAGGGATTGATCCATGTCTAGCGAAGCGCATCTCCAAGAAGATACCGATGGTGTAAGTGATCCAAAAGGATTTTTGGCTGCTGCGGTTAGCTCGGATGTTAGAGGAAAGGGCGATGATCTTCTGGATACAGGGATTGTGTATTCGCCATCGCCTTGTTCGGCCGCGGGCGTATTTACGAAAAACGCCGTTAAAGCAGCGCCGGTACTGGACTGTGAGCGCATTCTAAAATCTGGCACGCTCATCCATGGGGTTGTGGCTAATAGCGGAAACGCTAATGCTTGTACCGGAACTCAAGGAATTCAGGATTCGCTGAAAATGATTCGCTTGGCTGAAGCGGCTTGCGGCTCACTAGAAGATAGCTTTCTCGTCTGCTCGACCGGTAGAATCGGCGATTTGCTGCCGATGGATCGAATCGGCCCAGCGATTGCGAAATTAGGCGAATCCGTTGTGGGAGGAATTAAATTTGGTAACAAGTTTGCTGAGTGTATATTAACCTCCGATACCCGTAAGAAAACGTGTACGGCTCGTTTCGAGATCGACGGTAAACAAGTAACCATCGGTGGTGCCGCCAAAGGCGCGGGCATGATTCAGCCGAACATGGCAACGATGCTGGCATTCGTTACCACGGATATCGCAGCTTCGTCTAACGAGCTAAAAGCCCTTCTAACCGAAGCGGTGGATCCTACTTTTAACGCTATTACAGTCGATGGCGATATGAGTACGAATGATACGGTACTGGTATTGGCCAATGGCGAATCCGGTGTTGCGCTCGACGATAAGTCGAAAGCGTTGTTTCAAAAAGCACTTTATCAGGTTTGCGATTGTTTGGCGGACAAAATCGTTTCGGACGGCGAACGAATTACGAAGGTCGTTGAAATTCTTATTAGCGGAGCTGCCAACGATATCGACGCAGAGAATATCGCTCGGGCTATAGGAAACTCTTTGCTCGTGAAAACATCTTGGTACGGGAATGACCCGAATTGGGGGCGGCTGATGGATGCGTTGGGGTATGCTGACGCTCAAATTGATCAGTATGCCATCGATATCAGTTACGGCGATGTACCGGCTCTCGTATTAGGAGATCCGATACCTGAAAATAAACCGAAGTGGAAAGAGGTTGTTTCCCAGGCTCGGTTTCCCATCAAAATCGACATGCATCAAGGTAATGGAAGTTATCGGTTAAGAGCGAGCGATCTTACTGAAGGGTACGTGGACTTCAACAAAAGCGAATAATCTGCAGAAAACTATTTGAAGAACACCATGAAAATGCAGGATATCATTTCAAAGGCAGCAGTTTTAGTCGAAGCGTTGCCATACGTTCAGGAATTTCGGAACTCTGTATTCGTAATTAAATACGGAGGAAGTTTTATGGACGATCCAGACCCGGAAGTACGGTCTAGGGTTACTGGTGATATCGCCTTTTTGTCTGCGGTTGGCATTCACGCGGTCGTCGTACATGGCGGCGGCAAGGCTATTAGCCGGGCTTTGAATGAAAAGGGAATCGAATCGAAATTTATCAATGGCTTGCGGTATACCGATGAGGACACCGTTAAGGTGGTCGACGAAGTGTTGAGCGTTCAGGTCAACGGGGATGTTTGCGAAATGCTGCAGGTTCGAAACGATCGACCTTTGTGTATTCCAGGACCGACCGTCCTCGAAGGTGAAAAATACACTGAAGACAGCGATGGAAATCCAGTAGATGTTGGATTCGTTGGCAATGTGGTCGCGGTAAAATCGAAGATCATAAAAAAGGCGATCAAGGATGGGTACACGCCGGTAATCTCTCCGGTCGCCAAAGGAATCGACGGTAAGCTTTACAATGTAAATGCAGATGTGGCGGCGGCTTGCGTAGCGAGCGCGCTGCGGGCCCGGAGATTGGTTTACCTGAGCGACGTGCCGGGACTATTGAAAGATCCTAAAGATCCGAATACACTGATACCTACACTCAAAGTAGGACAGGTGGAGAAACTGAAAACCGATGGAACGATAAGCCAAGGCATGTTGCCTAAGATCGATAGCTCGATGAAGGCTCTCAATTCGGGTGTTCATCGGGTCCATTTGATTGATGGCAGATTGCCCCATAGTTTGCTTTTGGAAATATTCACCGATAAGGGAATCGGCACTGAGATTTCTCACTAATTTCGGCGGAGAACAGCTTTTCCGATAGAACCTGAAAATACTAAACGTCATGAACGCTAAACTGGATTCCGAACAGCTTTATAAAGATAATGTGCTCGGCAATTATGGATTGCCGCCAGTGACGTTCGTTTGTGGTCGCGGTCTCCGGGTTTGGGATGATGCGGACAAGGAGTATTTGGATTTTTGTTCGGGAATTGCGGTAACCAGTTTGGGGCATTGCCATCCGAATTTAGTCGCGGCTATACAGAAGCAGGCTTCTGAGCTGCTTTGCGTGAGCAATCTTTACCGAAATGAAAACCAGGCAAAGTTGGCAGCGAAACTCGATGAAAAAGCTGGAGGCGGCGGTAAACTTTTCTTTTGCAATAGTGGGGCGGAGGCGAATGAGACACTTATCAAATTAGCTCGGCTCTACGGGCAAAAGCAATGTGGCGTAGAGGGGAAGCGCTACAAAATCGTTTGCGCCGAAAATGCCTTTCATGGTCGAACATTCGGGGGAATGAGCGCGACGCCTAAAGCGAAAATCCAAAATGGATTTGCTCCTTTGGTCGAGGGATTCGTTTTTGCAGAGCTAAATAATTTGGCGAGTTTCGAAGCGGCGATCGATGCCGATACGGCGGCCGTATTTATCGAAACAATTCAAGGTGAAGGCGGAATTCACCCATCGAGTATTGAGTTCCTTCAGGGCTTAAGAGCTCTTTGCAGTAAGAAGGGCGTTTTGTTGCTGATCGACGAAGTTCAATGTGGCGTTGGACGGACCGGCTCGTTTTTCGCGTATGAGAAAGCGGGTATTCGTCCGGATGCTATCGGTATGGCCAAAGGCCTTGGCGGCGGCGTTCCAATCGGTGCAGTCTGGATCGATGATGCCTATGCCGATTTGTTCGGCCCGGGTTCGCATGGCACCACTTTCGGCGGAACGCCTTTGATTAGTGCGGCAGCTCTAGCGGTACTCGAAACGATTGAATCGGATAATCTCTTGGAAAATGTTCAAGAGAATGCTCCGTATGCGGTTGAACAACTTCTGAAGCTTCAGTTGGAATTGCCGGAATACATTTTGGAAGTCCGAGGGGCCGGTTACATGATCGGTATTCAAGTCGCGGAGTCGCCAATGGATATGGTCGCCCTCCTTAGGGAGAAAGGCCTTATCGTTCCTCCTGCGGGGAACGATGTTATCCGTTTTCTTCCTGCCTTGACTGCGACAAAGCAAGATTTCGACGAAGCGATAGCACTTTTTGGCGAGGCCTCCAGAGAACGCGCTGCGCTGCTCCAGGAGTCAACTACAGCGTAAACGAAAAACAATTACAGATAATATATAGGAAATTTAGTTATGGCGCATTTTTTAAAAGAAACCGATTTTGCCCCTCACCAAGCAGCCGAAGTATTCGCACTTGCCCAAAGTTTTAAAAAGGGACGGGGACGCCACACGCCGCCTTCGCTTAAAGGGCAAACGTGGGCGATGATCTTTTCGAAATCCAGCACGCGGACCCGAGTCTCTTTCGATGTCGGCATTCATGAGCTGGGAGGGCATCCCATTTTTCTTAACAAGAATGATATCCAGCTAGGGCGCGGCGAGTCTGTCTACGACACGGCGAATGTACTTTCGCGGTTCGTACATGGTCTCATCGTTCGGACCTATGAGCAAAAGGAATTGGAGGAGCTTTCCCAGATGGGGAGTATTCCGGTTATCAATGCCCTGACCGATTTTCTGCATCCGTGCCAAACGTATACGGATGCCTTTTCGATGACCGAGCGCTGGTCTGACGGAACTAACCATCTCGAATCGCTCAAAGGTCGCAAGATGGCCTACTTTGGCGATACGGCGAACAACATCGCAAACTCTTGGATTCTCGGAGCGGCTATGTTCGGCATGGAGTTGGTTCTTGCAGGACCCGAAGGTTATGAACCGGGAGAGGAGATCAAACAGGTGCTCGCCGGTAGCGGTTATCCTCCTACTTACAGCGTCACAAATGATCCTGAAGCAGCAGCTCGCGATGCGGACGTACTCTACACGGACACTTGGGTCAGTATGGGACAGGAAGAAGAATCGGCGGATCGAATAGCGGCGATGAGACCTTTCTCAGTAACGAGCGATCTCATGAAACTCGGCAAGTCTGACGCGCTCTTCATGCACGACCTGCCGGCTTACAAGGGAATGGAAGTTCAGGAAGACGTTCTATACGGCACCCAATCTATCATTTTCGACCAAGCTGAAAATCGACTGCATACGCAAAAGGCTATTATGGCTGTGCTTGCTCAACGATTGAGAGGTTAAAAAAGGGCACCTAGGCAGGACACTAATGGACACGCAGGAAGAAAGCTGAATTAATCTGAGTTTATTTTTCGGGCTTGGCCAAGGATTGAAATCTTCGTGTTGCTCTGTGTCCGTTGTGGGCATTTCTTTTTTTATTTACATTAATTTATTACTATGAAAATCGCACTAGCATATTCGGGCGGACTGGACACTTCGGTATTGGTTCGATGGTTGAAGGATCATTACAATGCGGAGATCGTTACCTTCGCTGCTGATGTAGGACAGGAAGAGGAACTTGATGGCCTGGAAGAGAAGGCTTTGGCGACGGGTGCTTCGGCTCACTACACGCTCGATTTGGTGGAGGAATTCGCTGCCGATTTCATTTATCCGATGATGCGGGCCAACGCGATTTACGAGGGCCAGTATTTCCTAGGCACTTCGATTGCCCGCCCATTGATCGGCAAGGCTCACATCGAGCTAGCTCGCAAGGTGGGAGCTGAGGCTTTGGCTCACGGAGCGACTGGCAAGGGAAACGATCAAGTTCGTTTCGAACTGGCCTACGCGGCCTTGGCCCCGGATTTGCAAACGATCTCGCCTTGGCGGATGGACGTGTTTCGCAAGGCTTTCCCGGGACGCAGCGAGATGATTGCTTACTGCGCGGGAAATAATATCAACGTCGAGGCATCGGCTTCCAAGCCTTACTCGATGGATCGCAACCTCCTTCACATTTCGTACGAAGCAGGCATTTTGGAAGATCCTTGGTTCGACCCGACGACCCCAGAAAACAAGGCGATGTACAAGTTGACAGTCGACCCGGAAGATGCGCCGAACGAAGCGCAATACATCGAGCTTGATTTCGAGAAAGGCGACTGCGTGGCGGTCGATGGCGTAGCAATGAACCCGGCCCAAGTACTCAAGTCGCTCAACGCCTTGGCAGGAAAGCACGGCATCGGACGCGTCGATATCGTGGAAAACCGTTTCGTTGGTATGAAGAGTCGCGGCGTTTACGAGACTCCAGGAGGCACTATTCTCATGATGGGTCACAAGCAGGTCGAGTCCATCACGATGGATCGCGATCTCGAACACTTACGCGATAGCCTGATCCCCAAGTACGCCGAACTGGTTTACAATGGTTTCTGGTACGCTCCCGAGCGCGAAGCGCTACAGGCTTTGATCGATAATAGCCAAAAAAGCGTCACTGGCACGGTCCGACTCAAGCTCTACAAAGGCAACATTACGACCGTCGGCCGCAAGTCGCCTTACTCGCTTTACAGTGAAGATGTTGCATCGATGGAAGGCGTGGAAAGCGATTACAATCCGGACGACGCGTCTGGATTCATCCGTCTCCAAGGCCTTCGTTTGAGAGAGCGCTTCGCCAATCAAAAGCATTTCATCGAACAATAGTAGCTCACGTAGCTAGCCGATTTTCAAAGCCCTCGAATGTCATTTCGGGGGCTTTTGGTTTATTTGTTTTAGCTGCGACTTTCGGTCTGTTCGGGAGGAGACAGCTTTTCGTAGATCTTTTTGGCTGTGAGGCTGGCGAGGACGCAGGAAATTGCGAAGCCGATTATGGCTAGGATGATGATGCCTCGAGGAACTTTGCTTTCGCCGGTGAGTTCCTTGCGGGTTCCGAGGTAAATGAGAGTGAGAGCGAGGGCGGGGATGCCAAGAACCGTTAACGCTTGGGCGAGAGTAATGAGTGAGACGACGCTGCCGGATTTCGCTAGGGAAGCGAGGGCGACGAGCAGTCCGACGATGAGGGCGATGGTCGTGAAGAGAATCGGGCCACGGTCTTTAAGTTTCGATCCCATTCCTAGGGAGTCGGATAGTACGGTTCCTCCGATCATGGCATTGACGAGGAAGGAGCTGAGGGCCCCGCCAAGGATACCGGCACAAAAGATGATTTTGGCGCTCGGGCCGAAGAGAGGCTCGAGTTGGCGGGCAATATCACCGACGGACGCGAGGTTTACTGGCTGCGTTTGCCCATAGAAGACGCGCCATGAGGTGAGCAGTATGATGGCTGTGACGATGCCAAGAATCGAGATACTGAGGATTGAGTCAGTCAATCCTTGGCGTGTTTCGCTGAGCCCCCAGCCTTTTTCTTTAACCAGGTAGGCTTGGTAGAACGCGCCGCCAACGGAGAAGGTCGTGCCGATCATAGCCAGCAAGGGGAGCCAATCTTTGGCCTGGTTCGAAGGAGTTGGCTCGAATCCTTGAGGTTGGAGGAAAACGACGAGAAAATTAATCAGAAAAGCTAGCACCATGAGGCCGATGAGGACTTTCATGACCTTTTCAATAGAGCTGTAGAGGTTCCGTAGCCGGTAGAGGCAAACGATGACGAACAGGTTGACGCCGACGAGAATAGCGGCTCGCGTGATTAGACTAAGCGGTTTGCCGTCGGAGAGCGATTCGAGGCCTCCGACAAGCGCGATGTTGTTGGAAGATTGAAAGAGGGCGACAAGGACGAATAGAATTAGGCCGATCGCGATCGTGACGGGTTTGCCAAGTCGGGCGGAGAGTTCGTCGCAAAGGCTGCTTTTGTAGACCACACCCAACCGAGCGGCTAGGGCGACCATGGCGATCATGAGGATTGTCGCTCCCGCAATGACGGGCAGGGCGGCGATGCCGAACGTCGCCCCGACTTTAGAGCTTGTTAGAATAGAGCCAGGGCCGAGGACGACGGCTGCTACGATGATGGCGGGACCGATCGATTTGAGGATGGGTTTCATGGGGTAGAGGTTCGAGGGGGAGAAGGGATTAGATTGTGGCGACCATTCGTTCCAAGCGTTGAGCGAAATCGACCCAGACGCGTCTTCCTTCGCCGGATTCGTCAATATCTTGGCCGGCATGGATGGCGGCTTTAATGTGCGGTTCGATTGAAAGCCAGCCATCGTAGCTGGTGGCGCTCAGGTCTTCGAGAATGCGTTTCTGGACGGGGTCTTCATCAACGTGACAGGCTACGTAGTCTCCGCCGTTCTCGCCTGGCTTAGCGCATTTAATATGCACGTGGGCAATTTGATCCCGGCAACGCTGGTAGTAATTCCAGGTTACTTCGGTGTCATTGTCGTGCAGGCTGTTATTTCCCGTGTCGAAAATCAATTGCAATGCTGGGTGGTCGACGGCTTCGACCAGTTCGAGATAGCCGCTGGCAGTCTCGCCGTAGCCATTACAATTCTCGTGGCCGAGGATCACTCCTTCGTCGCCGGCGATTCGGGCCAGTTCCTTAAGCCGCCGAACGGTTTCCGCTTTCCAGTCTTCGCGGCTTAGAGCGTTGGGTTCGGGATTAGGATAGGACATGATCCGTAGGAATTTGGTGCCCGCTTCGCGCATGCGAGGGGCAACCCGTCTGAGTTCATCGAGGTCTACTTGGAAATCAGATGTGATGGGACGGGCCCAATTGGCAATCTGTCCGCCGAATCCTGCTATGGAAATAGATTCCGATTGGAGGCGTTCCCAGGTCTGCTTCCACTCGGTGTTGCTCAGGTCGCAGATGTTCTTTCCGTCAATCAGTCGAAGCTCGATGGCATTCCAGCCAACTTCCCGGAGGGTCGAAATCTGGCCATCCAGAGTACGTTCAGCTTCGTCGGCGAATCCAGTAAATTTAAAGGGCATAAGGCAATAGAGTATCCTTCCCTACGCAATCGAATCGCCGCTCTAGCGTCGACGAAAATTGGTGCTTTATGGTATTTGTTGCGAAGGATCGGTTGCCCGACATTGGAAATGAAAAGGACCGCCGAAGCGGTCCTTATGAAATATGAGTTCTGGTAGCAGGTATCTTACTCGGCTGCTGCTACTTCGGGAATTTTGCTTTGGAGAACCATTGCTTTCTGCAGCCAGTAGAAATTTTCCTGAGTGATGTTGGTTTGCAGATCTTCGAGATAGGTGCGAGCGGCGTCGAAATTTTCGTCTTCTACTGCAAGCGTCGCTAGGCGATAGCGAGCTTCGGCGAGGTTGCCGGCGTTTTCGTCGGAAGCGATGGTCCGGAGAATGACTTGAGCAGCGTCGCTTTGATCGTTTTGCAAGAGGGACATTGCTTGTCCCATAAGAGCGGCGTCTTTGATGGCGTCTTTAGCGGAGCTAGCGGCTTTTTCGTAGTAGCCGGCAGCTTTCCCGAACTCCTTGGCTTCGTAGGCTTCGTCGCCAAGTTGCTTGAAGGCGAAACCACTGAGCGGATTGCCTGATTCGTCTTCTGCGAAGGCGAGCTTGGAAGCGCTATCGTCCGCAGAGGCATAGCTTTCCTGAGTTGCGACCTTTGCGCTGGCAGACATGAACAGGCTGAGTTGATAAACTCCGAATGCGACGAAGATGCCGACAATCGCGTAAATGATGAATTTTTGATTCTTCTCCCAGATAAGGCTAAGCTGATCTTCGAGATCGGCTCCACTTGCTGCTGCTGCGGCAACTAGATTGCGCTCATCGCTTTTGGGAGTTGGGTTCTTATCTGAGGGATTGGCCATAATTGTCGCCTGTTATTTTGAGAAAAGGTGATTGAGCGCGTTTTTGGAGCGATTTAAAGCAATTTCGTTCCCAGGTAAGGCCATTCCTTTGGAAACGCGTGTTTTGAGGGATTCGCAGAGTTACTGGCTTAGTCGAATACGACGGTCTTGTTTTCGTAGACCAGGATACGGTTTTCCAGATGCCTGGAAACCGCTGTAGCCAGAGTGAGCTTTTCCATATCGCGACCTTTGCGAATGAGATCGCGTACGGTGTTGCGGTGCGTGATGTTGGCCACTGCTTGATGGATGATTGGCCCCTGGTCGAGATCGGCGGTCGCATAGTGGGCAGTGGCTCCGATGAGTTTAACGCCTCGCTTGTGAGCCTGGTGGTAGGGTTTGGCTCCGGCGAAAGCCGGTAGGAAAGAGTGGTGGATATTGATGACTGGTTTTCCGATCGTATCTAAAAAGATGGGCGAAAGGACCTGCATGTAGCGGGCCATTATGACCAGTTCGATATTGTTTTGCTTCAGCAAGGCCAGTTGTTGGGCCTCCGCCTCGGATTTGGTCTCTCTGGCGACGGGGATGTAGGCGAATGGAATTCCGTAATTCTCCGACGCCTCCTTTAGTGTTTCGTGATTCGAGATGATCAAGGCGATCTCGCAGGGAAAATCGCCTGCTTTCCATCGAAGAATCAAGTCATGAAAACAATGATCGGCTTTCGAAACCATTAGAGCGACTTTCGGGTTACATCCGGAAATCGCGACGTGGGTTTTCATGCCGATCGAATCTCCAAACGCGTAAAATGCCTTGGCATCTTCTTCGGCTGTTCGCTCGCCTTCCACGGCCCATTCGACACGCTGGAAAAAAACGCCTGCCTCCGGATCGTGGTGTTGGTCGGCGTGAATGATATTGCCGCCGTTTTCGAAAATCCAGCTAGAGACTTTCGAAACGAGGCCTTTTTGGTCGGGACCGGAAAGGAGTGCAACGATGCGTGGAGCGTTTGGAGCCATCGCGGTCACACGGTAGCGACGTTCTTACGAACGTAGCTTTGTACGGAACGCACTTCGAAGTCCTTTTCCTTGAGGGCTTCGATGCCGGCGACTGCGGCGGTGGCTCCGGTCAGGGTGGTCATAATGCAGATGTTGTGTAGATAGGCCTGAGAACGGATGTGGTTCTCATCCTTGCGCGGGGCCATGCCGGACGGCGTGTTGATGATCATCTGCATTTCGCCGTTTTTGATCAGATCGAGCACGTTGGGCCGACCTTCGGCGATGCGGAAGAGCTTGTTGGCCTCGATGCCGTTTTCCTTCAAGTTATCTGCAGTGCCAATGGTCGAGTAGATCTTAAATCCGAGTTTGACGAGTTTCTTGGCGAGATCGACGGCCTTCGGTTTGTCCTGGTCCTTGACGCTTAGGAATACGTTGCCTCCGACTGGGAGGCTTGGCTTGGCGGCGGCTTGGGTTTTGGCGAAAGCGACTCCGAAATCTTCGTCCATGCCCATGACTTCGCCGGTAGAACGCATTTCCGGTCCGAGGCGAATCGTGGAGCCGGGGAAACGGACGAATGGGAAGACCGCTTCTTTGATGCACCAGTGCTTGGGGCTCATTTCTTCAGTGAACCCAAGCTCTTGAAGGGTTTTGCCGGTCATCACCTTCGCAGCGATTTTGGCTAGAGGCATTCCGATCGCTTTCGATACGAACGGTACGGTGCGCGAGGCACGCGGGTTGACTTCGAGAACGTATAGCTGGTCGCCTTGGATTGCGAACTGGATGTTCATCAGGCCGATCACCTTCAACGCTTTGGCCAAGCTAAAGCTGGCTTGACGCACAATCTCGATCATTTCTGCGCTAAGCGTGTGCGGTGGAAGCACCATGGCGGCGTCGCCACTATGCACGCCGGCAAATTCGATGTGTTCGAGCATACCGCCGACGATTGAAGTCGTTCCGTCGCAGATGCAGTCGACATCAAGCTCGATCGCGTCTTCTAAGAATTTGTCGAGAAGAACGGGTTTGCCTGGGGAGGCATCGAATGCTTCGCGAATGACGGAGCGAAGCTCGTCCATATCATGTACGATAAACATACCGCGACCGCCCAGGACGAATGAAGGACGGACGAGAAGCGGGAATCCGACTTCGTCTGCCAGCTCGTAAGCTTCGGCTTCGTTCAGGGCCGTCTTATTCTCGGGTTGCTTGAGACCGACCTCGTCGAGGATTTGTTTGAAGAGCTCTCGGTCCTCGGCTGCGTCGATACTCTCGGGAGAGGTGCCGATGATGTTGACCCCGTGGGCCTTGAGTTCGGTTGCGAGATTAAGCGGGGTTTGACCGCCGTATTGAACGATCGCTCCGCTGCAGCCTTCTTGATTATAGACCTCGAGAACATCCTCGAGCGTTAGCGGTTCGAAGTAGAGCTTGTCGGATGTATCGTAATCTGTGGAAACCGTTTCCGGATTCGAATTGATCATGACCGATTCGTATCCGAGTTCTTGTAAAGCAAAGGACGCGTGGACGCAGCAGTAATCGAATTCGATACCTTGACCAATTCGGTTGGGACCACCACCGATGATCATGACCTTCTTTTTGTCGGAAAGGATGATCTCACTCTCGTCGCCGTAGGAAGAGTAGTAGTAGGGCGTTTCCGCTTCGAATTCGGCGGCGCACGTGTCGACCAAACGGAAGACGGTGTTGATGCCGATCGATTTGCGTTTGGCATTTACCTCGCTCCAGTCGCACCCAAAGAGTCCGCCTAATTGGCGATCGGAAAACCCGTATTCCTTGGCGGTTTTGAGCAAGTCTTTTTCGACGGTATCCAAATTTTGCTGCTTAAGCTCGTCTTCAAGATCGCTGATTTGCTTGAGCTGGTGCAAAAACCATGGATCGATCTTGGTGAGTTCGAATAGCTTCTCCAGCGAGTAGCCAGCCTTGAGAGCGTAGCGTAGGTAGTAAACGCGTTCTGCGTTGGGGCGGACGAGCTTTCCGTTGATCGTTTCCTCTGAGGGGAGATCGTCGCCGCCGAGCTTACCGCCACCGAATCCCCAGGCACCGGTCTCAAGGGAGCGTAGGGCTTTTTGAAAAGATTCCTTGAAGGTTAGGCCGATGGCCATCGCTTCGCCGACCGACTTCATGGAGGATGTTAGCGTATCGTCGGCTCCTTTGAATTTTTCGAAAGTGAAACGCGGAATTTTGGTGACCACGTAATCGATTGACGGCTCGAAACAGGCTGGGGTCTTCTTGGTGATATCGTTTTGGATTTCATCGAGGCT
>Ga0233432_10001689_pt1 | contig 21140 bp, 16 predicted proteins | sample SI_122_August201_6_FD_179870 | JGI IMG/M metagenome (GOLD analysis project Ga0233432, IMG submission 179870) | Seawater microbial communities from Saanich Inlet, British Columbia, Canada - SI_122_August2016_10_MG | ecosystem: Environmental > Aquatic > Marine > Inlet | place: Canada: British... | reverse complement strand
TGATTTACAGATTCAATGTGAAGGACTAAATGATTCAGAAGAAAAGAATATTTCATATTATTTATATCCTCGGTCATCTATTTCTAAGACACCAATCAGGATGGCTAATTCTGTTGGAATCATTGATGCGGGATACAGGGGAAATATTATTGTCGCATTAGATCATATTAATCCTAAGATTCCCGAATTTACTATTCAGAAGGGTACTCGTTTATTCCAGATATGTGGTCCGACACTTGAACCTATTTCATTAGAAGTAGTAGGATCTCTTTCGGACACTGAAAGGGGGAATGGGGGATTCGGTAGTACAGGACAATAATTCTTATAATTTTCTATAGTTAATATTATGAGAGAAATCTTATTCTTGTGTTTATTTTTTTATATGATACTAAAATGTCAGAATAAAGAAGGTTTTTATAGTTCATTTTATAATAAATTATCGAATATCCATCAGACGAATTTAAATACAGATAATAAATATCCAGATAAAAATATTTATTATCCCGTTGCGAATCATCCAAAAGTAAAATTAGGGAATACAGAACAAGAACTATTAGGAAATTATAATTATAGAGTAATTAAAAATACTATTAAAGAACCACAACACGGTCCATATTCTGCTTTCTTAGATGTAAATAAATTAAGAAGTTATGATCATTTTTATCATGCCCCGATTACAGATAAAAAATATAGAAAAGATTTTAAATATGATAGATATTTAAGAGAAGATGGACAAGAAATTATAGAACAGGGTGACGATAAATATCAATTATATAAAAAACAGGGAGAAATAGAAGAACAAGATTCGGATCCATTTGATTTATTAGGTCATCCTGAAAATAATTCTAAAATATTATATAGTGATGAAATTCAAGATAGATTTTTAAAAGTTAAAGGGGAAACTAATAGATACACTCATGTAGGAAATAATGGTCCGGGATTTTCAAGCGCTTGATTGAAACATCTGGTGAGAATTCGCTAACTTCTTAATTATATCTTCATATTTTTTTATTTTTTCGTCTTTTTCTCTAGATTGAATAGATAATTCTTTTAAATTAAATCTATTCTGTTGTAAAAGATCTTCATAATTATGTTTTTCTTCTGTTATCTGATATTTAACTAATTCTAATTCTTTTAATTTTTTACTTATTGTATCAATAATATCCTGTTGATATTTTATAATATCATTTAATTCTTTTACTTTCGCATCACATTTTTCTTCTTCACTTTTAATGAAAAATCGCGTCGAATATCTAATAGAACCATCTTTATTTCTTTTACAACAGGGGACTTGCCAAGTTCTATGTCCTTTTTTAAGTATTAAACAATCATTCCCCATACTTATAAATTCACCTCCCGGATAAAAAGATTCTTCTTCTTCTTTATTTTTCTTTTTTAAGGTAATATATTTTACAGAACAACCTTTTATAAAATCAAAAGGTAAAACTATTTCTTCGTATCCATCTAATTCTTTTCTTATAATTGAGATATCTTTTATCATTGTATTTATTATTAATATTAATTAGATAGTTTTAAATTTAATATTATCTCTTCACCATTACACCATTACACCATTACACCTTTACCTTATCCCCTGTAACATCACCCACTACATTACCTTCCCCCGTTGACTGACCCAATTTACTTTCCGCCAGTGGCGGATCCCCATTTTTCTTATGGCGTCTGCGCCAAATTAAGAATGCAATCACCGCCGCCACTATCGCCACCAGCGCCACCACGCCCAATATCACTGGAATAAGGGAATCCCCATCGGGATCACTGCTGGGAGCAGAAGCAGGAGCAGGGGAAGGAGCAGGGGAAGGAGCAGGAGCAGGAGCAGGAGCAGGAGCAGGAGCAGGGGCAGACTCGGCAGCAGCAGACTCGGCGGCAGCAGACTCGGCGGCAGCAGACTCGGCAGCAGCAGACTCGCCCGCAGTATCAGGGGCAGGGGGGGGGACTTCTAAATTCATCACAGGGGGGCTACTACATTGTTCTATAAATTCAAATGTAGACATACCTGGATCTAACGTATAATTACAAGTTAATGAATATTCACCTTGATATGGACTCGGGCAAGGTATATTATTCGTGGATCTACTTTCCCTTGATTGTGTTCCATACGGACCACTGAATTGATTATCGAAAAAATTATAGTTATAATCTTCACTTAATTCACCACCCGATTTTTCGTGTGTATCAGGGGGTGGTGAACATGTTCTAGGGAATGAATTTAACCATAGTTGTCCATCAAATTGTGGTGAGGGATTCATATTATCGATTAAATACGAACAATGATTTTTAATCCTGTCTAATAATGGATGATGTCTACCATTATCCGGATGTTTCAAACAAGAACTATTATATAGATAATTATATCTCTGACAGAATGAAACATCTAGGGGATCCGTCGGATCAAATAATGGATCATTTAATAAACTTGATACCTCAACTGGAATAACATTCGATTCGAGATCAATATGAGTATCTATATTTGTATTATATTTTTCCTCAACCCTCTTAAGTAATTTCTGAATAATACTTCCACGAAAAATGGTTGGATTTACCACGGATCCATTGAATAATAATTCGGAACAATGGTCTCCTGAATTTTGAAGTTCTGATCCATTCTGAACTTGATCATAATTAATATTATAATATAATACAGCATCTTCATAATCATAGCCACAAGGGTGAGAGTCACCACTATTGATACTCAAATCTTGAAGTAAATCCTCTGTATTTATTTTATTATCCCCAGTTGAATCTAAACAATGACCACTAAAATCCATATCTCCTATCGGCGAACTAAAAGAATAAATTGATTCATTATTAGGTTCAGTCCCATCTGATTGAGCCTCAACTCGGCCCCGAGTTACGGTGCAGCACTCATCCGCATTGCATCCTGTTATACCACAGGTGACAGAACCTGGGTTAGAATTAAGGTCATTCGTCTCCCCACTGCAGTCGAACCACTCGCAAGTGTCATTCGAGAATGTTATTCCATTAAAAAAATTATGTCTACGATTAGAATAATCTATTATGATGGAATATTGAGAAGATAATCCTGTTAATATATTTTTCGCGTTGGGGGCAAAATTTACACCTGCCATGTAAACTGACTTAATTTCCCCATGCACGTCGAGCCCAACTGGATGAAAAGCACTTGTATCATCACGATAAAAAAAACTATTAATTTTACCTAAGTATATTAATGTATCCGCTGAATTATTATTCATAAGATAAATACTAGGAGGAATATCAGATTCTATACCCGGTTCAGGTGGCACAAGACTATGATTAACACTATCAATACAGGGGGCCTGAACCTGATCTGCTCCTTGGTAATAACAATAATTCACATCAAATAATATAACATCTGATCTGAGTCTATTACTGAAGACTGTCGGGGTGTATGTAGTCAGATTTGTTCCCCGATTGTAAACAATCTGATAATCAGTTTCAGATATATTAAATCCAGAAGGATTTAATCTGTATAAATACATACTCATTTATATTATACAATTAAATATAAATAAATTATTTCTATTATTATACAAATGGAAGAAGAAATACCAATAGAAGATAATATAGAAAATTCCATTAATGAAGAGGGGTGGGGGGACATAGAACATTCTGATTTAGATGACTGGGGTATGGATGGTAACGAAGATTATGAAAATATTCAAGGAGAGTGGGGTGTCCCCGGAGTAGAAAAAGAAATGAAAGAATTATCAATAGGAGATCTTTTTATAGTTTTATTAGAAAATAGAGAAAAACCATTTTTAACTACCGTTGAAAATATTTTTGAAGATGAAAAAAGAGTTAATTTGGTAGATAAAGATAAAAAAATTTACATATTTTTATATGATGATTACAATAATATAATAAATGAAACCGAAGAATATAAAGCCCTTGAAATTATTAAGGTAAAGGAACTTGAAAATGTAGATGATTATAAAACTAAAAGGGAAGAAATATATTTCGAAGTTGAAACGAAAGATGAATATGAAAAAGAATATTCGGGAACAAGGAAAAAAGATGATTTATTATCTCATTTAATAAGAGAATATGATTGCTATGATAATGATAAAAAAATAGAAGAACTATATGAAATAGTTCAAGAAATATATAATTTAATTGAAAAAGGATATACAGAAAAAAAAGGAAAAATTATTCCTTCATATTTATTACCTATTTTCTCTAATAATACAATAGATAATTCAGAGATAGATCATTTAATTGATGGTATAAAATCATCTGAAACAATGGGGGAAATTACATATAAACAATTAATAAAACAGATTACATTAGGATTATGTCCGTTTGAATATAAAGAAGGCGCAGGTTTTCAGACAGATGACTATATTGGCGATATAGTTAAAGAAAGTTCTTGGACAGAAGATTCAACATTTGATGAAAGAAAAACTAAAAATAAATTAATTATTCCCCAAGATAAATATGATAAAATGAATAAAATATATACTGAATTAGTCACAATTTTTCAATCTGATAATTTATTAATATCTGGATTAATCGAACCTAAAATTGAAAAACAATATTTTAATTATGATTATACTTTATTTGATAAGGTCACATTATTTCAGAAAATATTAATAGACGAAGAATGGTCCGAGTTAGCTAAATATAAAACTAAGAAATTAAAAGATCTTTTCATAACAGATAATTTAGCACTTGATACTTCGATAAAACCCGATCTAAATGAATTTATTTCGCACAATTTTAATGAAAAAATAAATGAAGAAAAATTAAAAATTATATTAGACAATAATCTAAAATCTATAAATGAAATAATAAATTATATTATTCAAGGTGAATATGGTAATAAATTATTAAATATAGATGATATACATAATTTATTTTATAAATATAGATTGGATTATTTTAACTTAGATAAACAAGATAAAAAAAAAATAGATAATCTTTTAGAGGACAATGTTCAAGAACATATAGAAGAATATAAGAAAAAAAATAAGAAAATATTTAATAAATTAAAAATAAGAAATAAACCATTAACCGATAATAAAAAGGTATCTCTCGCGAAGGATTATATATTTAGTCTTATAAAAGAGGATCAAAAAAATGAATTAATGAAAAAATTCATTAATGTTTTCACGAGAAATGCCGATAAAAGGATGGAAGATCCTAATTTCCTTTATAATAAATTTTCAGGACGTAAATTATTGTGTAAGCATTATCTTTATTCTTGTGAAATAAAAAATTCCAACGATATGTTTGATACATTACGTTCTAAATTTGGACTTCCACCTAAAGAAGGAAATATTTATTGTAAAATATGTGGAGAATACTTGTGTGATGAAGATTTTTCAACATTAGAGGGATTTAGCGATGATAAACCTATACAGAGTAGTGAAAAAATAGAATCACAAGAAGAAGAACAACTGAAACAGAAAATTATAGAGAAATTAGAAAAAAAAGAAGATATGGTAAAGCATCTCTCAATAATTTCTAACATGATAGGTGTTCAATTAGAGGATGAAGATATGTATGATATCATATTGTGCTATGATTATCTTGATCATAATATTTTAGCAGATGTTAGATATAAAATGACAGGTATAACCGATACAGATATTCATGATAGATTAAATAAATTATTAGTGGAAACTAAAAAGAAAGAAAAATCAATTAAAGGTGATTCAGAAAAAGAAGGGAAAAAATTAGATAAATTAAAAAAGAAAAAAGCGAAAATTATAGCAGATTTTCAGGGATGGATAAAAGATACCAATAAAATATTATTTTATATATCAATTATATCTTTATTTATTCAGACTGCTGTCCCAGTTTACAGATTAAGAAGGGATATAGATTTCAAGATAATAGATAAAAATGAAAAAATAAATGAAGATACGATAAAATATCTTATTGAAAAATTAAAAAATATTATACCGAAATATAAGGGGGATCCTTTATTTAATTCTATAATAGAAATTGCCGAAAATAAAGATATGATTGAAATTAGTGATCAATTATTAAGAACTATTTCATATTGTAATAGTACCGTATTTCCAATTTTCTTAGAAAGAAAAGAAAAATATAATATATTCTTAAAAAGTCAAGAAAGAAATTATTTAAGACAAGAATGGCAGACATTTAAACCTCTTCAGAATAGTGAATATGTTAACATTATAAATGAGTTTTTAAAAGGGATTAAAATTGATGATAAATTAAGAAAACATTATGGTAAACCATTTATTGAAAATATTTCAATTATAAGACCTCTTATGGAATTAAATGAATTTAATTTATCTGAAAAAATGGCATTACCTGGTGTTAGTATTTTACAGAATTCATCCTTTAGAAAAATATTAAGATATACGATTTCTTGTTATGGTATCCACGAATCTAATATATTAATGAATTTATTCTTTAAAAATTTACTAGAAACAACTGGAGTGGATAGTGAAAAAATAAAAACAATACTAAGTAATAATGGATGGAGAAATGATACTCAATCATTTTCTCCTCTTTCTTTCAAAGTTTTAAGAGAGAAAGTTATTCCACAATTATTCGCATTATATAGTAGAAACAACAATTATATCGGTACTTGCTTCAATATTGAAAAGAATTGTAATGGTTTTATCCATAATTCGGTAAATAATTATGATTTACATCAGTTAAATACGCGACCTAAAAGAATTTATAAACATATTTTACCGGTTGTTTATCCCAATATTTCGTTTAAAGATATGAATAAAGATACAATAGAAAAAATATTTGATAAATATCGCTTAAATAAACAAGGAGATATTATTCATAAATATGATGATTCATTATATTTAAATTCATATTTATTAGAGACATCATTATTGGATAAAACTATTGAAAAAACCGAAAATAAAGGACTAATTAAAAATCAAGATAATTTCTTTAAAATATTAGAAAAAGAAAGAAAAGAAAATAGTTTAATATACAATCCCATTATTGAAATAAAAACATCATATACGAAAGATGATCATTATAATATTACTAAAGTTTTATCTAATACTGATAATAGATTTTTAAAATATTTAGCAGGGAAAAGAATAGAATTAAGTGAAGATAAAAATAAAATTAAAGAAGAATCATTAAAAAGATTACCTAATGCACTAACCGATCCCCGATTACCACCCCTTGATCGCGATATATTAACATCAATTCATCTAAAAATTACGGAAGAGTATATATCAAAATTAACAGATAATAAAGATGTAAAATTATTTGATGAATATTTTCAACAGATTTTCTCTGAATATATTAAGACCAATGATTATAATATTTCAATGATATCAGAATTTATTTCAGAAAGCAATGATGTAATGTCTAATCAGAAAAAAAGATTCGAGAATGTATTCAGTTTAGGGAAAAGAATAAAATTTAATAAAGAAAATATAGAAACTATTTTTAAATCTTTCATATCATCGGAATTAAGTTATGAAGATATTTTAATTTATATGAGAGATATTCAGAATATTATAACTAAATTAAATAAAGAACCGAATATAACTGGATTAACTAATAAAATACCGAAAGAATGGAAATTGACCGATTCAATAAAAGATAGTTTCATGAATTTCCTTCAGAAAAAAGATGATGACGAAAATATTAAGAGTAATCTTTTATTACATAATAGAATATTCGTAAAACCCAGAAATGATAATTATTCCGGATTTAATGAATATAAAAATGAAAAAAATCATATTTATTTCAGTGGGTTATTTAATTATATATCCGACACATTTTCTCATTTAGAATATTTAAAGGGAAATAAAAGAGATCTTTTTACAGATACATATTCAGATTTTTATGCCAAATATTTATTAATCAATATGTTATTTAAGATTATGGAATACATTAGAGGACTTCAGACTAATCAAGGTGAAATAATAAATGATTCAATGTTATTATTTAAATCACTGGAAGAAAGAGATGAAGAATTAATTGAAGAAAGTATTAAAGTCATTTCACAATTTTTTATGGATTTAATTACTCATTTATTATTTCAACATTATGATACAACATGGTTATTTATGAATAAAAATAAAGATAGTCTTAATAATCGTTTATCTAAACAGAAAGAAAGAGAAAAACAAGAAAATATTGAAAAAGTTCATAATCCTAGTCCAGAAGAAAGATATTTAAGAAAATTAAAACAAGAAACAGGTCAATCTAATTGGTGGAAAGAATCCTCGGAATCAGCTGAAAAATATGTTAATAGTGATGATTATGCTTCTCATTCTGAAAGTGAAAGAATAGAAAGATTAAAAGAGATCTTCGGTTCAGATATTGAGTTTGATGATATTGCTGATAAAGTTAACGTTGATCAATTTAAAAGGGATATAGAAGAAAACCCAGAAGAAGATGGTTACATAGGTTCAGAAGATTTAGATGAAGATGGTGAAGAATATTTAGATGATTACGATGAAGAACAAGAAATAGAATTTAATGAATAAATATTATAAAAATAAAATATTAATAATATTATAATGCGTTCAACATCTTCGCTGATTTATAAAACTAAAAAGAGAATTAATAGAACTAAAAGATCTAAAAGAACTAAACGAACTAAAAGAACTAACAGAACTAACAGGACTAACAGGACTAACAGAACTAAAAAAACCAACAGAACTAAAAGAACTAAAAGATCTAAAAGAACTAAACGAACTAAAAGAACTAAAAGAACTAAAAAGAATAAACGAGATAATAAATTAAAAGGGGGAACTTTACAATATACCGATGTTGGTAATCCCAGATCAGCTAGGGCGGGTGGGAGGCGACGGCAGGATGCCCACTGTATATCTAAACAAACTTTAATTGATATGGGGGGAAAACAAAAATGCATAGCTCGTTGTAAAAAAGATAAAGGTGGAGATAAATGTCGTATAGAAGGTTGCCCTCTCCCCGCGGATCGTTATTGTAGAGCGTGCGGTAATAAAATGTGCACACAACACGCATGGAGAGCGGTATCAACAGGCACTGCCACCCCTCTCTTGGAGGCTACAGGATTTACGTTATCGCCCCAAGGTGAAACCTATCAGTACACTATCTCAGTCCGGGGTCCCGGAATTGATCAGAGGAGGGAGGTCAGTATGAGATGGTCTGAAATGGAAGCCGTGGTGAAGGAATTTCGGAGGGAGTTGCCCGCACTTCCCACAGAAATCGGTTTGCCTAAGTACTACTTTAGGACTAGTGATCCTAAAAAGCTTGAGCAGCGGAGACTGGAAATTAATAAATTCTGGAGAGATTTAATTACATGGTGTATGTCCAATCTACCCCATGGGGGGGAAGAAGATATAGTATATAAATTCTTTGAAATTCCTCCAATGAAAAGAATGCTAAAAAAAGCTCACACGTTAAGTGAGTCGACTGGTGGGAAACAATATGATTGCTTTGAATATAGAGAAGATAGTTTTACTGAGCACGTAAATCAGTGGATCTGTACAGATTGCTATGAAAACGATGATGTTAATTCACCAACAGAACCCTTATCCTCGGATACCTCGGATGAAGAACCGACAGAAAGAACAAGGAGACCTAGTATTAGTTTCTCAGCTGAACCGAGAGTTGAAGCTCGTGTTGTAGCTGGTACGCTAATTCGAGATAAAGATGATTATCGCTTGACTGACGACTATTGGAGAGTTGACGATAGGGGGGTGAATCCTGAGTCGGATCTTCGCAAGGAGCTGGCGCCTCTGCGCGTCAGTGCTCTTAAGGCTCGTGCTCACGTAGAAGCAGTCCCTGAGGATGTGATCAATCACGCAGTTAACGAGGACAACCCGGGAGCAGCTCTGATCGAGCTCATCGTGGCAGCTGTGCGGCAGCGGCACTCAGACGAACCGGAATATGAATACAAACAATCAGAGGAATTCGCCAAGGATACCCTTTATAAATTCTACCAAGAGTACGAACCGGAGTGGGAGAGGATTGACAGCGACTACCAGTCCGGCGTCAAGATGATTAATTGGATGGTGGACCATGTCATCGCTGACTTCAAGGGTAAAGCGAGGAAGGAGGGAGGCGATTGGAAAGAAATGATGTTAGAAGCCATCGCAGTCGCGGAAGCTGAGGGCGCGGTTGACCCGATGCTCGGGCTGGGGGAGGAGGGCAAGGCCAGGCTTCTCCTCAAGGCCGGTATTAATCCTCCCGAAACCTCTGATGAATCGCTAACTCTCTCGGATGCGAAGGAGACAGGAGCGTCAATCCCACCTGTAGATCAGTCATTAGAAATGGGAGATCCCGGTTGGAGCACCCCGCCGGTTTCGCAACCAGGATCTCCAACTGCCTATATTGACCCCGCGAAACCTCTGATGAATCGCCAACTCTCAGATACGAAGGAGACAGAAGCGTCAATCCCACTTGTAAATCAGTCAGTAGAAGTGATTCAACAATCAAATTAACCGAGATTCTGTATAAGTTTTTTTTAATATTTTTTAAAACAGATAATTATTATAATGAATAATGATTATTTAATAATTGATCCTAGACCCTTAGAAGAATTTAAGGATAAAACCTTTTCAGAATTTAAAAAAAGAGATGTTTTTAATGAATTAGCGAAGAGTATGGAAACAGGTAAAGTTGAAAATACTTGCTTCTGGATTACGGAATGTATTATTTCGGGTTACACATCTGAATTATTTGAAAAATTAATAATTTTCGCAACTAAAATAGTTCATATAAATAATCCGAAATTACCTCAGTTTTTATGGTTAAAATATTCTTCATATATGAATTCAATCGATCACATATCTAAAAAAGATAGAAAACAACATATTCATTTAAGAAATACACAATCAGTTAGAAATTGTTTATGCGATGTTGCTGTCACAATAGCAATGTCTCCTAAATCTAAAAGATATGATAAATATCCTAAACCTAAAGAAGATACAGATTATTCTTTTTCTGCGATTAAATCTAAAATGAATGCCACAATGCAGGTTTTACCAAGTCATATTATTAAGTTTACAGATCCAGAAGAGCTAAGAGTTATCATGAATGAATTATTTTTTAATTTAAAAAATAATCTCGGTGGTTATGAAAGATCTTGTTATTGGGTTGCATGGTTAATTCAATGGGAAAAAATAAATAAGAAAAAAAAACAAGCATTTGAAATAGAAGAAAGACCTATTAAAGGTCTAAAGAAGAATTTATGTAGAGATTTAATATGGTTGGTATGGTCTGTTATATTTGAAGAAGCTAATTTGAGAGATGATAATATTAAAAAACAGATACAATCATTATTTTTATTATATAAACATAATTTCACATTAGGAAAAAGAAATGTCAGATTGCCATACGTTTATCATGCTATAGGATATTTAACCTTACCTATAAAATTTAATATTAAAGTGAGAAAAGATGAAGATATTTTTTTAAAAACACAGTGTAATATTAATAAGATCTTTCAGGGGAAAAAGAAACACGAAAATAAAAATTACGTAGAACCTCCTTGTTCATCAAAAAATAAAAAAATAATTACAATGGAACAAGAAAAAACTAATTCTCAGATGGAGAGAATTAAAGAAATAGATGAAATTTTTTTTAGTTGAGATTATTATATATGAAAATAGGTATCATTTATTCCAAATTTAAAGATTTATTTAATGAATGTTCACCACTTTATTCCAATTTAATCATACTGATATTTATGATTTTAGGTATAATTTTTAGATTAAATATTGATACATTTGATAATTATAAAAGAACATTATCCATAACATTGGGTATATTTATTTTACATTTCTCAATAGTATTTATTCTCTGTAAAAAAAAATTTAAAAAGACAGCATATTTAATAGCATATTTACCTTTTATACTCGTTATAATACAAGCATTTATTATGATTTTTGAAAGCATTGTCATGTTTAATGAAATAATAAAAAAAGTTGAATCTGAGGAAAATAATAAAGAATCTAACCCGAACAATTCACACAATCAGGCTCAATAGTAAATTGTATTGCTTTGGATGAAGGTCTACTTCTGAGATAATATATCCCCGTTTTAAGACCCTTTTCCCAACCATAAAAGTGCATGCTTGTAAGTGTTGAAATATTAGGACTCTCTAAAAATAAATTCATACTCTGCGATTGGCAGATAAATTTACCCCTATCAAGAGCCATGTCAACAATAACCTTCTGCTTTATTTCCCATATTGTTTTATACTTGTTTTTAATCTTCTGAGGTATTCCCTTAATAGATTGAATTGAACCATCATTTAGAATTAATTTATCTTTTAATTCTTTAGACCATAAATTTAGAGAAATTAAATCTTCTACAAGATAATCATTCATAATCATATATTCTCCTGCCAACACTCTCCTTGAATAAATATTAGACATAATTGGTTCGAAGCATTCATAATTACCAAGGATCTGGGCGGTTGATGCTGTGGGCATCGGGGCAACAAGTAAGCTATTCCTTACACCATATCTTTTAATTTTATCCCTTAATTCCGACCAATCCCAATGAATATCTGTTACATTTTTTCGCCATAAATCGAACTGCAGTTTACCGTGATACATCGGCGATCCTATGTAAGAAGAATATGAACCAAGATATTCTTCTCTATCTAATTCCTCTGAAATAATATTATAATTTTTATTAATATCCGCCATTTCACCTGATGTTACGAATTCTTCTTCATTACATACGAAATCGGTTCCAATTTGTTTTAAACCTTGTTTATATTTCTTAATAATTTCTTCTCTATCTCTCGATATTTCCATTGATGCTTCTAATGATGAAAAATAAATACATTCAAATATTCTGTCATTTAATTCTCTTGCTTCGGGTGAATCAAATGAATATCCGAATTCTAAAAATACATTCGCTAATCCTTGAACACCTAGACCAATAGGTCTATGTCTTAGATTGGATCTCTTAGTTTCTTTCGTTGGATAATAATTATAATCAATAATATTATTCAAATTATGAGTTAATTTCTTGGTTACAACTCTAAGTTTTTCATAATCATAAGTAGGTCTAACATACTCCTCTAACTCATTATATCCCCCTAAATGATCTTGCCCGTATTCTTTCTTAATATATATCTGTGGAAATTTAACACCAAGCGGATAAGTCCCCGATAATGAAGTTAATTCGGTGAAATTCTTCTTTTCATAAGAAATATTTTTCTTTTTACATAAACCCTCTGCTAATTGACAATAAACACAATCAGGTTTAGAGTAAATAACTACTTCTAAATTACTAGTATCTTTCTGAACTACGAACTTTTTTAAAGCAATAGATGCTAGATTACATACAGCAGTTTCTTCTGGACTTGTGTATTCAATAATTTCAGTGCATAGATTAGAAGATTTAATTGTTCCTAGATTCTGTTGATTGGATTTCCTATTGCAAGCATCTTTATATAATAAATAAGGATTACCCGTTTCAATCTGACAAGTTAGTATAGATTGCCAGAGTGTTCTGGCATCAATCTGTTTTCTGTATTTCCCCTCTTCTTCGTATTTAGAATAAAGATTATTAAATTCTTCACCCCATACATCGCTTAAACCCTTACACTCATTCGGACACATTAAAGACCATTTTTCATTATTTTTTACTCTTTCCATAAAAAGATCTGGAATCCATAGGGCATAAAATAAATCTCGTGCCCTTTCACTTTCATTACCATGATTCTTTTTTAATTCAATAAATTCAAATATATCACAATGCCAAGGTTCAAGATATATTGCGAAAGAACCATTTCTCTTTCCCCCACCTTGATCAACATACCTTGCTGTGTCATTAAATACTCTTAACATTGGTATTAAACCATTAGAATGACCATTAGTCCCTGAAATATATGAATCTGTACCTCTAATATCATGAATAGATAATCCTATACCCCCAGCATGCTTGGAAATCATCGCACAATCACCCAGAGTTTTATAAATACCTGAAATAGAATCTTCCTGCATAGTTAGAAGAAAACAACTAGCGAATTGTTCCCTCCTTGAGCCGGCATTGTACAGAGTGGGTGTAGCATGAGTAAAATAATGATCGGACATCATCCGGTAGTTCTCCAAAGCCTTTTCTAAATTATTTCGATGAATTGAAAGAGAAACCCTCATAAGCATATCCTGGGGTCTTTCAATAATATTTTTATCAATCTTATAAAGATAGGTCTTTTCTAGAGTTTTTAAACCGAAAAAATCATAATTATAATCTTTACTATAATCAATTGCATTATCTATAACACTCTTATTTTCTTGAACTAGTTTATAGAAATAATCTGCAATAAGAGGTTTCTTAATACCATTAGAAACATGATTATACATTAATTCAATTTTATCTGAAAAATTATCAAGAGTATTCTTATGAAGATTAGAAACTGTAATACGACCCGCAAGAATCTTAAAATCTGGGTGGGTTGAATAAAGAGACATAGCATTCTGAGCAGATAAATCATCCAGTTCAGAAGTCTTTACCCCGTCATAAATTTCTTGAACTACCTTCTGTGCTAAAATTGTTTCATCAATATTTAATCCATCCTTAAATTCTTCGCTGAAGCATAATGATCTAATTCTGTTAAGGATCTTATCAAATGAAACATCTTCATATGATCCGGACCTCTTAAGTACGCGCATTCTATTATACATTTATATATAGGTCAATTTTTAAGTCATTTTCCCTTTAAATTTTCCCAATTTTAAATTTAAAATTATAATGATCTTAAATATATATCTTAACATGAAGATAGCTATAACAGGAAAGATGTGTTCGGGGAAGAGCACTCTCGCTCAAATTATAAAAGAAACAGATAGTAGATTCATTATTTATTCATTCGGTAAAAAAGTCAAGGATGTTGCGAAAGATCTCTTTAATATGAAAGAAAAGGATAGAAGTCTTTTAACTTCTATCGGAACAAAAATGAGAGAAATAGATTATGATGTATGGGTCAATTATATAATCAATCAGACAAAAGATAAAACTCATTGTATTGTGGACGATCTCCGTTATCAGAATGAATATGAGGCTCTACACAAGGAAGGTTATAAGATAATTCAACTCGTTATTGATCCAATTGTTCAAGAAGAAAGAATTAAAAAGGTTTATCCCAATAATTATCAAGATCATTTAAATAATAGAGATCATATATCTGAAACGAATGAATTTAACTGGTTAAGTAAAGATAATCTTCTAATAATAAATTCAGATGAAGATAAAATATTTGAAATTAGAGAAAAAGTTCTTTCGTTTATAAAAGAATAATATAATTTAAGAATTTAATAATGTCAGAATTAATGAATCTTGTGCCAATTACACAATTAAAAATCGGTAAAACTAAATGGTTGAATACTAATATTAAATATGAATCTTCTTTAAATATAGAAGATCTTCTAAATGATACTTGTGAAAATATTTTACAATGGTTGTATAATTTAGAAGAATATACTCTCGTAACAGATGAGGATTCTTTTAATAATTCTTTTAAAGATATGATTTATGAAAAATATTTTTATAATTCTAAATCTGATATCATAGATACTGAATCATATGATTACAATTATTTCGAATTAAAATATTTAGAAGAAATAAATAGTTTATATTTAGAATCTACGAAAATTTTAGATCACTATGATTTAAATTTTTTTCAAGATAAAGATTTTATGGAATTATTTTATTTCATTTATAAAAACATTAATTATTTAGATGAATCAGATTGTGAAGATGAAGAAGAAGAAGATTATCTAAATTATAATATAGATGCTGAAAAGATTAAATAAATTGGAAAAACAGCACGGTGGGGGGATACCATTTAGTGCTATGAGTGATCCTGATAAAAAAGATAAAAAAACTAAGAAAAGAAAGGGGAATTCATCAAAATCCAAAAAACATAAGAAAAGGTCAGTTTCCCCATCGAGAGTCCATAGAAAAGTCACCAAGAAATTAAAGAGAAGCAAGAAAACTAAAAAACCTAAGAATGATAGAAAATGTAAATGTGGTTCTCATAAGTATACAGGAAAAGAAGAAACACCAAGAGGTCTTGGGAAATGCGAAGAATGTTTACCTTTAAATGTCGTTTTAAAAGGTAAAGATGGGAAACTATATGAAAATAGAAAAGAGGGTTGGCATAAATTGAATTAAGATCTCTTATAAAAAAGCAAATAAGGAATATAATTTAATAATTTCTCATCTGATACACTAGATACATGGGAATCATTATATTCATACCATTTCTTGTCTAATGAATTCTTAGATACAGCATAATAATGTCCTCCACCCAGAGAACCACTATGAATACAGAATCCATTTAAGTTATAAATATTAGGCCCACTTGTTCCATAATTTTTATTGTAATCTTTAAGATCTAATTTAAGAGGATATTGAATAAATTTATCATTTTTTCTTAAACTTGATGTATATCTTTTTAATAAGATAATTAAAATATCGGATGTTTTAAATAATAAAGTTTTCTGATGGGGTTGTACTCTTTTAGAACATTTATCGCATTTCCACATATTTTTTTCATCTAATATCTGTTTTCTTGTATAATGTTTAAAACAATCATAAATTGTTTTAGCATCATTGGGTAATTCTAATGAAACAACCTGAATTGGGTCATGATTAGAAGTAAAATAATAACATTCAGGACAGATAGTTAAGCTTAATAATTGAGAATAAAAATTCTCAACAATATAAGAATAATCATTTTCATAAAATCTTTTCCAAGTTTCGAAACCCTTTACAACCATTTTACTCGTTTCATCTGATTCAGATTTCTTTTTTAAATTTATCTTAACACTTCTTTTAATAGAATCGTGTAATAAATCCAAGAAAAGAGTTAAAAATTCATCAACATCATTCTGATTAAAATTTTCAAAATAAAGATCTTTTTCATCGCATAAGGTTTTAAAAGATCTCAATAATTTTAAAGGATTCTGACAAGTATTATTATCATTAGACCACATTCCCCTCTGAAATTGAAACCATTCATGCATTAATCCAGATTCTAATTTTCCACATTCTTTAAAAAAGTTTTCATTGTGTGGATGAAAAGTTAAAAGATGACTTAAACATTGTAAAACTGAATTCATATAACATGTATTTCCTAAATTAACTAATCCTTTATTTCCGGCATTAATAGAAGTCTTACTATGGACATTCATTTGTGCCATTATTTATAATTATTCTTCTTCTTATATTTTTAAATTACTTAAAAAAATTTTATAGTTAAAAGTATAAAATGAGTGAATTAGATATTAGTGAAATTGTTGATAATGAAGTTGCTGTTGATACCGAATCCTCTGAAGTCGTTGTTGAAGAAGTCCCCGAAGCACCTGTTGAAGAAGAAGTCGAAGAAGATGAAGAAGAGGAGGAAGAAGAAGAAGAGGAAGATGAAGGAGAGGGGGAAGAAGAAGATGATGAAGGAGGGACCGTAGAAGAAGCACCTGTAGAAGGGACCGTAGAAGAAGCACCTGTAGAAGGGGCGGCCGTAGAAGAAGCACCTGTCTCTACTCAGGAAGTTGTTCAGAATGTTCAGGAAATTTTATCATCTACTGAAACTAATGTATCAGGAAATGATTTAGAAGAAAGAGTTAAAGTTTTAGAAGAAAGATTAGAGAAGTTCATTGATATATATGAACAATGGTTACTAAAATATAGTCCAACTGATATGATTCCGGGAGACAAGGAACTAATATCCTCAATTAGTGAGCTATAAAGTAAACACCTTAATTAGAATAAGCGAGACCACCCATACCAGACATGATTCTGAGGACGTTGTAATTCACAGCAAAAACGTCACAGGCAGCCATTGCCCCCCCAGTACTAATCAACTGGGCATTATCGATCCGGGAGAAATTGCAAGTTCCCGATGGCTGGTGTTCTTCAGGTTTAAGGGCGAAAGAATAAACTGCTATACTATCGTTCCACTGCGCAGCTCCACCGTTCACGGTCGTCAACGAATCTAGTCCACCTGCACCGGAATGATAATCCAGAACCTGTTGCCTTGTAAAATATCTGTAATTGCGGGCCGCCATGCGGTCATGACCATTAAGTTTCAATTGCCACGTTGTTACCGCAGCAGGTGTGGCTGTATTATTCCCGGTGGCCCACGCCCCCGTCCAAATTAATTCTTTAACTGGGTGATTGAAGTTTAGATCATTGCTTGCAGAATCTGATGTAGTTTGGTGTTGTACCTGTTCAATTAAATATTCATGTGAAACCTGCGCGAATCTGCGGCGTTCGTCGGTATCAAGATAGATGTAATCACACCATAATTTCATATGGGTAGCGTTGGCGGCGAGTACTGCGCTAATAGTATGATTTAGGATAACCTTAACTTCGTGATATTGAAGGGCAATAAGTGGAAGCGCAAGACCCGGATTCCTACAGAACCAGAATTGTAATGGAACTAATATAATGTCATTGTCTGTGGTTCTCTGATCGTCTGACACACCACCCATGCCGGTTGTGCGTTGAAATAATGTAGATTTCATGGTGAGAGCCGAGCCGGGTGTCACGCCATTTGCTACAGTTCCACTTGGGTTCGGCTGTGTCAATTCGGCCCACGTTTCCAACCATTGACCCGTATGTTTATCAATCTTCTGGCCACCGATTTCTAATTCTATATCAGTAATAAAATTAGCCCCCGGATTTGCCGCGGCCAACCAGTCCGTGGCGCCGGCTTGTACTTCAATTGACATTCGGTGGACTAAATCACCATTACGAGAAATAGTGGCAGTACAACGACCGTTGGAAACGGAAGTACCGTTCCACGTCTGCTCAATAGCCTCCATGGAGAAGTTAGTGTGTCTGCGGTAGACAACCTTAAAGAAAGTGATCTGGGGATTACCCGTTAAGTAGATATCTTGTGCGCCATAAGCAACCAATTGCATTAAACCTCCTCCCATTATTTTATACCTTAGAATAGAAAAAAATTTTGGGGAAAATAAACTAATTAATTTTTCCGCTAATTTCATTTTACGCTTATTTCATTTTCATTTTTTGAAATATCTTAAATTAAATAAATACTTTATATTTATTTAATTTTTAAGAAGAATATCTTAGATTATGTATTATTTAGTTACTGTAAGGACTTAGTTACTGTCGGCTTAATAAACTTAGTTACTGTAGGCAAGACCACCCATACCAGACATGATACGGAGAACGTTGTAGTTGACGGCATAGATGTTATTTAGGGTTGGGGGTGTTCCACTAAAATTCAACTGAGCATTATCAATACGAGAGAAGTTACAGGTTCCAGAAGGTTGGTGTTCCTCCGGTTTGAGGGCAAAAGAGTAAACATGGATTTTCTTATTTAGAGAACTCGTTCTTCCTTCTATTAAACCGTCATTATCTCCATCTAATGCGAATATCTCCATTGTATCACCCGTTTGTGATGCTTCGCCAGAATGAATGTCAACGTTAAAACCAATAACCTTTGCGCCACTTGACCCAGCAGGACTTACAAAAGTGCATCTGTTATACGGTCTTACCAGTTGTTTGTTCGTGGAGACATCGAAATGCGTGGTAAAGTAGTGGTGACCCACAGTGAAGGCTGACGCTTGTGCTGCTGACACTTGGATAAAATTTCCCGGGCCACCTCCCGAAGCAGTGGTGGTTTCGCCGGACATAGCAATGAATGTTTCCGTGGCAAGGTTATTAGAAGCAGCGTAAGATGTTACAACACCCGTCGCGTCCAAAACATGCTCGATATTTGAGGGGATGATCGCGTGTTCGCCAATAATATTTTGCTTGGGGGTAGAAGTATGGTATTCATAAGGTTGCAATAATCTAAAATATTCATTGTGTTGTTCGGCAAAACGATCATGCCCATTTAATACTAATTTACATTTAGTAGTATTATCGGATACAGCGCCTTCTGTCCATATTAGTTCCTTTACCGGGTGGTTAAAATTAAGTTTATGTGATGCCTTAGAGGTCCCTTCACTCTGTATCTGTAACTGTTCAATAAGGTATTCATGTGATACTTGTGCGAATCTACGTCTTTCATCTGTATCTAAATAAATATAATCACACCAAACTGTTGCAGTGGAATTGGTCGTAGCAGCACCCCATGTAAACTTAAGTTTTACCTCGTGATATTGTAAAGCAATTAATGGTAAGGCAAGTCCAGGATTTCTACAGAACCAGAAACGTAGTGGTACCAAGCACCTACCTGGTCCAGTATTATAGCCATCAATAGTAGAACCCCAAGTCGTTCCGCTGGCGCCGACCATAAATTTGTAACCGTGGGCTTTCTCTGCTGTAGTGGTTAATTCAGACCACACTTGTAACCATTCTGTTTCATGGTAATCAATTCGCTGCCCCCCAATCTCACATTCTACATTGGATACCAGTGTATGGCCGTCAACCGTGTTTGCAATTGAAGAGTTGGAAACAACCTCAACATAAACATTAGAAACTAAGTCGCCGTTCCTAGAAATAGTAACAGTCCCTGTATTTCCAGAATTTGTAGAAATTGTGCTGGACCCCGAAATAGTCTGTTGAATAGTTTCCATCGAGAAGTTAGTGTGTCTTCTGTAGACAACCTTAAAGAAAGTGATCTGCGGGTTACCCGTAAGGTAAATATCCTGAGCGCCATAAGCTACAAGTTGCATTAATCCTCCTCCCATTATTTTATACCTTAGAATAGAAAAAAAAAATATTAATTTAATTTAATTAAAGAAACATAAATAATACTACCAATAAGAATGCTTCATGAAAATCTAATGGTTTAAATCTCTCTATACTCTGACCACTATTCACCATAAGTTTAGGCCAGATCTTATTGTAAGCCCACTGAACCATCAATGTCTTTAATATTAACATCATTACACCTAAAAAAAACATATAAACATCTCCATTCTTACCCATCTTAGTAGTCATCTCTTTTGACGCCTTTTCTAAACTACCCCCCAACATCCTTCTTAAAACCATTTATAATCTATCCAATAAATTATTTGAGAAACAACTTTTCAGTTTCTTTAGGATCTAATCTTAAATCTAACACTTGCTTTACTGGATTCATAATCTGATTCGTAATATAAAATTCATAATCAACTGGTATATTATTTTTCTTAATATAATCTACATGTTCTATTCTATCACCTTGTAAGATATTCTTTTTCTTGTATTTAGGTTTTGTTAAATCTTGAACTGTCTTCGTTTTAAAT
>Ga0233432_10001673_pt1 | contig 21246 bp, 21 predicted proteins | sample SI_122_August201_6_FD_179870 | JGI IMG/M metagenome (GOLD analysis project Ga0233432, IMG submission 179870) | Seawater microbial communities from Saanich Inlet, British Columbia, Canada - SI_122_August2016_10_MG | ecosystem: Environmental > Aquatic > Marine > Inlet | place: Canada: British... | reverse complement strand
GCAAGAATGGGAAGGCATGTGGACACGAGTCTGGCTATTACTGGGGCGCGAATCGGAGATCCCCAATGCGGGCGACTGGCAGATGGAACCTGTCGGACAAGAAGAAGTACTGATGGTGCGTCAGCAAGATCAGAGCATCAAGGCGTTTTACAATGTGTGCCAACATCGCGGTAATCCACTGGTCGATGAAGCCAAAGGCAGCAATCCGCGGCGCTTCGTGTGTCGCTACCATAGCTGGGCGTTCCGACCCGACGGCGAGCTGCAGTTCGCACCAGACAAAGAGGACTTTCCGCAGGGCAACCCTTGCGGCAAGCTTTCACTGTCGGAGCTCCGATGTGAGTCTTTTGCCGGGTTTATCTGGGTCAACATGGATCCTAACTGCAGCACGTTACGCGAATATCTGGGTCCGATATGGGATGAGTGGCTGGCACGTGAGGTAGATAGCTGGCGAAGGACAATGGCCAATACCATGTGGCTACCCTGTAACTGGAAAGTCGTTCTGGACAACTTTAACGAGTCTTATCACGTGCCCACTGTTCACATGGGTGCGACACCCTCGACCGATAGATCTGCTATCGCAGGCGGTATCAACACTTACTTCAAGGAAACCCAGTTTGATCTCGCCAACGAGGGACACGCGCGCATGATCATGAAAGGGGGTTATGGGGCAGGCATTACCGATTCTGAGGGCAATATTATGGATCCCCTAGCCACCCTGCTCTCATTCTGGCATCTCGACCCCGCTGAGTTCAAAGGGCGACCGGAAGCAACCCGCGAAGCCCTGCAAAAAGCCAAACGCGAGCTGGGCGGGCACAAAGGCTATAGCCATTATGTGTCGGTGCCCGACGAGCAACTAACCGATGCATTTCATTACACCGTATTCCCAAATTTTGCGGTGTCTTTATGGTCTGACGGATTCCATTTTCTGAGAGCCAGACCGCATCCCAACGATCCCGAACAGTGCCTGTTCGACAACTGGTGGTATGCAAGCCCCGCAAGTATTGCAGCCGAATTAGACGATGGCGCCAGCGCTACCGAATCGCTCACCGGGAATGGCGACAGTGACGTCTCCGTAAAATGGTTAACCTGCGGGGAGGACTCGATCGGTCCCGCAATTGAGGATGACGTAGCGGTATTTATCTCGCAGCAACGCGGTATTCGCTCGCGGGGATTCAAAGGTGCCTACTTATCGGGACAGGAGCGGCGAATTAGTCGCTATCATGAACGTATCGACGATTACATTAATGGCACGCTGTGATGCCCAAGGGGAAGGCCGGATATGAGTGACACTGACGATCGCAGAAAGCTGCAAGACGTGATGCTGTCCTATGCAGCAGCGGTCGATGACAGAGATATGGTCCGCTACCGCGCCTGCTTTGCCGACAATGTAGAAATCGTGGGCTTTGGTGACGCCACCGTCACCGGGGCTGATACCTGGACCGCTTCGGTGGAAAGCCAGCTCGAGGCATTCTCTGCTACCCAGCATTTAATGAGTCCTCAACTGGCCACCATATCAGGCGATACGGCTTCTGCCCGCACAGATGTGCAGGCGCTTCACATACTAAAAGACGGCGACAACGCCATGTTTACACTGTGGGCAACCTACCTAAGCGATTTTGTGCGAACTGGCGGAGGCTGGAAGATCACTCGCCATGAACTGGTCGTCCGGGGCACGCAGCAGACCCCCTGAACAGCACTGATATGCCGCCAATCCCCTCTATTCGTGCACGCCCGAGATGGCGATTACGCCTATTTATGTGTGCTGCGATATGCGCTAACTACTGGGCCTGCCTTGTTCAGGCAGCCGAGAATCAGTCGGCCCAAGGATTGCCCCTGGTGGTTAACGCCGACCACTCAGACGACTGCGCACAGACGCTCTCACTGGCTCGGCATACCGACCACACCGGCGGCCTGAAGACCCCTTTCTCATTACTGAACTGGAATGTGGAGAAGGCCCAAAACACCAATCTGATTACTGAGTTTGCAGAATTCGCGAGACACTCAGACCTGATCTTTCTCCAGGAAGCGGTGCCAATTAGGAAAGCTGAGACAGTCATTGAACAGTCCCTCTTTGCGGCCTTCGTGCGCGGCTATGTTCAAAACGAAATTGAAACGGGCGTACTGACACTCGCGCGGGCGTCCCACCTCGTGCATTGCCATCTGCTCGCTACTGAACCCTGGCTACGAACACCCAAGGCCACTAGCATCACTCTCTACCCGTTGTCCAACAGCAACGACACGCTGCTCACCGTCAATCTCCATGCGATCAATTTCAGCTTTGGGATTAAAGCGTATTCAGCCCAACTGGACGCAGCTGCCAAGCTCATTCGGCTTCACCAAGGGCCGGTCATCTTTGGAGGTGATCTCAATACCTGGAGCAAGCGCCGCCAGCGTGCTCTTGATCAGCTTGCCGATGAGTTGGCGTTGATCCCTGTCCGTTTCTCACCCGATCACCGCACCACACGCTTTGGCAATCCTCTAGATCACCTTTATGTTCGTGGCTTGACATGGCAATCCGCAGAAACAAGAGCAGTCAGCACCTCAGACCACAATCCACTGTTCGCCCATTTTAAGCCGAGCAATCCATGATGCGCATTCTGCCATCACTGATATTGCTAACCGGGTTAAGTATCACAGCGCACGCAGACACTACTGCCGGCATCGAAATCCAATCTTTAATTCAAGCGGTCGCAGACAGCCATTGCGAGTTTGATCGCAATGGCAAGCTGTATTCAGCCGAAAAGGCCGCCGAGCATCTTGAACTTAAATATGCCCGCGGCAAACGCTACGCCGACTCCGCCGAAGCCTTTATCGAGCACTTGGCGTCCAAGAGCTCATGGAGTGGCAAGCCCTATTGGATGATCTGTGACGGGGACAAAGCGCCCTCAGCTGATTGGCTGCTCGCAAGACTGGAGATAATCCGTTCCCGATAATTGAGGCCGCTATAGCGCTCCACCCTGTGGCAAGGGCGCCAGCGCGTTTTCCCAAGTAGTAAAACGCAGCACTCTCAGCTCTTCATGGCCTGCGACAACATCCGCGACGCCTGAACACCAACGCCCTACATCCGATATGGCAAGGGTTTCACTCGCCCAACGAAGCGAAGTCAGTTGCTGATTAATCGCAAAGGCGATCCAACAATGGACATACGTAGTGGGGTGCACTACGTCCCAAAAAATTGCGCGGTTGGAGTTTGTGCATATATCAGTAGGATCACGGCTGCCCAAATAACTTCCTCGGTAGCAGCGCTCCTGAGCGACCACACTGTGCATGTCAGACTCAATTTTTCGTGCATTTTGAGCGGGGTTAAATTCGGCCGCTGCTATTAACGCCGAGTGATGCCGCGACGTGTCTCCCAGCACCTCATCAAACAAGGTGTGCGCATCGAATAGCACGATCGTCGCATCAGCATGCTCTCGCACAAGACGCTCAACCATCATGGCAAGTTGCTCGTTGTGATAGTCAGTTAATTCAGCCAAGCGAAGGCTTAACAAAGAACGACGCTGATCCTCTGACAGATTGGCCTCCACTCCATAACTACTGTTTTCGATAATGATGGGAGACAAACCCAGATCAGGTAGGTTGCCCACCAATATCTTGTCGAAACCGACCTCGAGCAATTTGCGCAATTGCTCCTCTGCGCGCGCTATCACTAACTGGACAACTGCCGGGTAGCCCTCTTGTGACTGAGGTCGGTCGAGTAGCGTCTCTATGGCCCCGGTAAAAGGCTCTTTCGAGATATAGTCATTGGCCCCAGCCCAGAGAATGGCTGCAGTGTCGTCCGGGGATGCCAGCTTGCCATCCAACAAAAAACCCTCCTCAAACGAGGTAATTTGCGCTGCGGTGGTGCCACTGACAAAGAACTGGCCCCCATCCTGTAACCGCTCCATCAGGTTGCTCTTTGGCATGGTGTCTTTGCCCGATACAGAAGCGCCACCCACCGCATGGTTCTGGACGCTTAATTTGCGCATAGCATCAATATAGTCAGGCCACATTGGGCCATTTGAAAATCGTCCAATCCAGTATGGAGAGGCGGGAAAAACCCTCAAACGCGACTTCAGATTTCCCGTATCCGACAAGCTATCTCCAAAGATGACCAGCCGCTCAACCTGACCCTCGTTGGCCGCATCTGGAAATGCAATGGCAACGTTTACCCACTCTTTCTCTCTGAATGCCAAGATTCGCGCCACCTCATTATGGTGCTGATGGGTGCTTATTTGAGCAGCAGCAACGCAGCCCAAACGCAAATCCTCCTCTGACGGCTGACCCTCCTGAAGCGTCAGAAAGCCGTCTTCAAGGTTACCTTGCAGTTGAATGGGTGCACCGACGCTATCCAGCGCAACCAACCACCGAGGCTTTGACACACCTTTGTTCACCGTTTTGTCACTGGGTCGATGGGACTCGGCTGTCTCGCAGTGCACCAGCCACGTGTGATCGCTTGAGGTAACCTGCGGTGCCTTTTCTTTTATCTGAGCAGCGCATCCGGATAACAGTGCCGCGACGAGAAGGCCAGCAGCACAGAGGAACGAGGAAGAATCCAGAGACGTGCCAGGCTCGCTGGTAGTGATCGGCATAGGCGTGCCTTGCTGCCCCGCGCGGTGTGGGCGGGTCTTAACGCCCTCCCCGCAGAGCGCGGTGGGCGCGTGACGTCTCAAAGCACTCAATGAGCGCAACCATTTTCCCATCTCAAATGTTGAACTGGTGCCGAAACACTTGTTCACTGCGTTCGCCAGAGTATCCACCTCTTGTTGTCTCACAGCGTGATAAAAAACCCTATGATGGTGCTCATAAAGCCTCCCTATCTCACACGATTTAGTGGCCAACCACAACCGGCAGTTTCAACCTGAAGGCGCGTTTGATGATCGCCGAGATTGTATGCCGCGAACGACAAAGTGGATAAAAGCAAGCCACAGCGCGACGTAAGCCAGTGTAAACCCTGGGGGCCACCCGACATATCCCAAGATAACACCCATAACTGGCACCATCGCCAACCAATGCCCCCTGACCCAGGCGTCATGCTTCCATGAAAAGTAGATCGCACTCACAGCAGCGATACCCATGAGCAAGCTAAAAAGACCCTGCGCCCACGCTTTGCTATACATCAATCCGCCAAGCACTATCGCTGATACGCCAGACGCAGCATGTATTAAAGCGCCGATATCCCATTGGCTTTCTGTAGAACCTGCCGCTTCTTCTTCCATTACACTCAAGGCACCTATCAAAATCTTATCGGACGCCAGGCGCTATGGCGTCAGGTCACGCACATAACCTAAAACATTTGGGTAATGCACGACAGGCGTACCAGTCTCGCGCAGGCGCGCAACAGCGTCTGGTGACACCGCGCCATACAACTCCACCGTGAATACATCCAGTAATGGCGAGACAGCTTCAAGATACGCCGTGAGATCAGCATTATCCAAATGCAATACCAGCGCTTCGCTGTTCTCGTAGACCTCGGTCCACACAAAACCCAGAGAATCATTAGGGTTGGCATCAAAAGTGTGAAGCAACATGCCTGGCTCACCTGCTTCAACCTTTTCATCGACTGCGGAGGACAGCGCGACGACGTTCTCTGCCTCGCCCGGCAGGGCATGGAGCCGCGCAATCAATACAAAAGCAGACGGCCCCGCAGGCAAAGTGTCCTCAGCGTGGGCCGCAAGTGGCGCGGCACACAACAGCAACAAAATGTATAAAAAATGTCTCTCTACCATGACAACGAACCCTCAAACATCGGAAGTCAAGCTTAGACGAAACTGTCGCATCCTGCGAAGGCTCGTCAGACGCGAAGGAGGTATGCTACTAATCTGTCGAGGTGTGATCGCTGAGCACACTATTGAGTTGATCCCGTAGTACGGTAAACAAAGCATGAACGAACATACGTTTCTCGAACACATGGGCAATTTTGGTGTCATCTGCCTTGCGGTCATTCTGGCAACAGTTGTCCACTATGGGGTGCTCAAGCGCCTCAACGCCGGCGCACTATTTATAAAAAGATACCCTCGTTGGCGGCTGCTTTATGGCGTTGTAATGTCTTTGGTCGCGCACGTAGTCGAAATCGCGATTTTCGCCGGCGCTTATGGAATATCTACCGCATCACAGTTTGGTTATCTCGAGGGCAATTTTTCCAGCTCAATAGCGGACTACTTTTACTTTTCCTTCGCTGCCTTCACCACTGTCGGTTTTGGCGATATTGTTCCAGTGGGTCCTGTGAGATTGCTGGCCGGGATGGAGGCGCTAACCGGCTTTGTTCTGATTACCTGGACCGCTTCGTATCTCTACATAGAAATGACCCGAACCTGGGGCGTCGAAGACTAGCGGTTACTCGCCTTGGGGATCCTCCGCCCCAATATAGGTAAACCGCTGCACTGGCCCCGTTGGTGTATCCACCAGCTGGTTAAACATCGGCAGCGGTCTGACCCAGAGGCGGCCCTCGCCGTACTCCGGACGATACACCACTAATAACTCCTCGCTTTCGGAGTGTTGAGCCACACCAATGACAGTGTACTCACCACCTTTGTAATGGCGGTAACGACCGGATTTGGTATCGCTCATTCTGCGATGCCACCGAAAGCGTTCAGCAAATCTCCCTGGAGCCCCTTAATAATCTCACATAGGATCATAAAATCGGCATCTGCTCGGGCCAGCGGGTCCTCGATCAATTCGTCATTGGCCTCTCGGATGGCATCGCTAAACCTCAATCGGCGAAGAGACAGATCTTTGTCGACGACCGCAGCAACCCGCGAGCCCCACTCCAGTGCCAATTTCTCCACCTGATGGCCTGAGGAGATGTGCGCCAGAACTTCTTCACTATCGAGCGGGACACCACGGACCTTTACCGAACTGCCGGCCTCGCGCTGATCAACAAAATCGGCCTCCTCGGCCAGCTCGATCGCCTCGGGTAGGCCGCCGTGCAATAGCCACTGCGTCATCACATATGCAGGCGCCTTCTGTGTTTCAGCTAATACGGCGGGCAAGCTCCCCAGGGCCTCGCGTAAATGATTGAGCACCTCTTCAGAACGCCCGGCACTGCTACTATCGATCCAGATCCAGCCAAGCTGATCCGCGATAATCGCGCGAATGGTGCTCGAGCGTGAAAAGGCCCGCGGCAGCAGATCTTGTGTGACCTCGTCGGCGACGGCCAACCGCTCACGGCGGCTGACCTTACGACCCTGCGCCTTGGCTATTTGCGCGCAACGCTCATTGGCTTCCTCGCGCACCACCGTCGCGGGTAATAGTTTTTCCTCGCGCTTGAGCCTTACCATCCAAAAGGGGCCTGCGGCGTGGACCAACGCCGAGGCCGTATCAGCCAGCGCCGGAACCCAGCCCATACTCGTGGCTTGAGCAGGCGTACATGCGGAGAAGGTGCGCGTCTGAAGACGCCGCTCCAGCTCCTCTGCATCAATGCCGAGGCGGTTAGGTAAACGGTAGGGACGAAGGGCGCGGAACCACATAGAGCAATAATCCGAAATACTTCATTATCGAGGGCCGCGAAGTGTATCGCAGTCTTAGCCAGCGAGTGGAACTTAGCCTAAAATTGGAGCATCCATTCCGGGAGCACCTCATGCGTTACTTACATACTATGATTCGCGCCGCCAATCTCGATGACACCCTCGATTTTTTCGTCGAAAAACTCGGCCTGATAGAGGCCTATCGCTACAGCAACGAAGCGGGGCGGTTTACCCTGGTTTTTCTCAGCGCTCCCGACGATATGGAGAGCGCACAATCCCGACAGGCACCGCTGGTGGAGATCACGTACAACTGGGATCCTGACACCTACGACGGCGGCCGGAATTTCGGGCACCTTGCCTATCAAGTCGATGATATCTATGTCACTTGTCAGCAACTGCTCGATAAAGGTGTGATACTGAATCGTCCGCCTAGAGACGGCCGCATGGCATTTATCCGCTCACCCGACGGCATATCGGTTGAGCTACTGCAATCCGGTGATGCCCTGCCAATACAGGAGCCATGGGAATCGATGGCAAATATCGGCGAGTGGTAGCGCTCAGCGACGGAGGAATGCCAGCATCCAGCGCGCAATGCGACTACCTTCGTGTTCGCGCTCCTCGAGACTCGCAATGCCCTCTGCCACCGGTTCCGCACCGATCATATCGCGGCGAAAAGTCATGATCTCGCGGGAATAGGCAGGAATAAATTCCGGGTGGCCCTGAAACGTCAGCATGTGCTGTCCTAGGGTCATGCCAGCGAACTCACAGTGATCATTACTCGCAATCTGTGTTGCTCCCGGGGGCATCGTCATCACCTGATCCTGGTGTGAGGCGAGCAAGCAAAATTGCTCCCCATCAGCCAAATCAAAGCCCTCTCGATCAACTGTGTAGCAATGCACACCGACACCCCAGCCCTTGGGAGATTTGGCCACCACTCCACCGAGAGCTTGCGCAACCAGCTGATGACCAAAACAGATACCAATGACTTTGCGCCGCGCGGCGTGACACTCACGCACGAAGTCTTCAAGCGCCCGAATCCATGCCTTATCATCGTAGACGCTACTTTTGCTTCCGGTAATTAAGAACCCGTCGGCAGCTTCAACGCTGTGCGGCAGCTCTCCCACTTCGACATTCCAAGTGGTGAATGTGAGTGCATCGTCCTCAGCAGACAACAGCCGCGTAAACATATCCGGGTACTCACCGTAGGTCGACACCCACTCACTCCTCACGGAATCGGTGCGTAAGATACCAATGTGCATAGGTTTCACTTTGAATCACGACTGGGGTCACCGAGCTTAGCCGACTCGATAGGCTTTTTGCGAGAGGCAACTGCCGGAGATCGATAATCAGCGACACATATTGCCGACCTCTGCCCAGCATCCGTCCTTCATCACCTGCAGAGCGGCGCTGCTGATTTGGGCAGAATCGGCTTGGGATCAGTGCTCATGGGGTTTTACTCGCTGCTGGACCTCACTTCGCCGCCTTAGGTGAAGGACTGCCTTTCGATCCATGCCTACCTAGACAGCGATTACTCGGTCGATGTCAGCGGTCCTGACCGCGAATCAGTTCGGTTCGGGTAAACTAGGCTAAGAGAGGGGGTTCGCGTTGATAGGCACAAATATTTTTTGTCGTCATTACTTTGTTAAATGGCTCGCAGTATTCGCGGTGGTAACGAGCCCATTTGAGTGTTCTCACGCTGAGAACGCCTCCTATCTGGGCAATGCTGGATGCGCCGGGTGCCACCAAGCTGCCACAAATAATTGGACGGGTTCGCACCACGATCTCGCCATGCAAGTCGCGACCCCCGAAACCGTCCTGGGGAACTTTGACAACGCGACTTTCGAGTATAGCGGGACCATCACAACCTTCTCCCGGCGCGACGATGCGTTTTTCGTGACCACCGATAATGCACAAGGTGACATGGAAACCTTTCCAGTGTCCTATGTGTTCGGCGTGGAACCGCTACAACAGGTACTGTTACCGCTATCAGGCGGCAGGTTACAAGCTTTAACAATTGCTTGGGATTCACGCCCCGCCAAAGAAGGCGGCCAAAGGTGGTATCACCTCTACCCTGACGAGCAAATTGCTGCGGGGGACCCGCTGCATTGGACTGGAGGCTACTTCAACTGGAATACGAGCTGCGCCGAGTGCCACAGTACCGATATCAAAAAAAATTACGACGCCGAAACAGACCACTTCTCAACACAATACGCGCAGATCGACGTCGGTTGCGAAGCTTGTCACGGACCCGGTAGCAGGCACCAGCAGTTAGCAGCGAAGGGGTCGCTCACACCCACTCAAACTGGATTCGACATGAGCCTGTCCGCCCGGGGCGAGTGGCATTGGCTCGAGGGTGCGAGCATCGCTGAGCGGACTGAGCCGCTTACCGATACGACGCAAATCGATACCTGCGGTCGTTGTCATGCCCGACGCGGCACGCTGGGGGAATACCACCCGGGCAAGCCCCTTCTGGATACCCACCGGCTGGCCCTGATCGAAGATCCGCTTTACTGGCCGGATGGCCAGATACGCGATGAAGTCTATGTCTACGGCTCGTTTATTCAGAGCAAAATGCATCAAGCGGGTGTGGTATGCACAAACTGCCACGATCCGCACAGCAATCAACTCATCGCCGACGGTAATGCTGTGTGCGGGCAGTGTCACCTACCATCTCGCTACGACAGCCCTGAGCATCATCGGCATACTTCCGGCGGATCCGGCAGTGCCTGTGTCGACTGCCATATGCCCAGCCAGATTTATATGGGTGTCGACGATCGGCGCGACCACAGCATGCGTATCCCGCGGCCAGACCTGTCACTGAGCACAGGCAGCCCCAATGCCTGCAATCAGTGTCATACCGACCAAAGTGCTGACTGGGCTTATTCCGCTCTGATGGACTGGGGTATCCGATTCACCGATCGGCGCAATCATCCTGGGCGCGCATTTCATGCCGCAGACCAGGGAGATATCCGGGCCACACCAACGTTGATTGCGACAGCCAACAATAATGACGCTACCGGCATACTGCGCGCCTCGGCGATCGCACACCTGGGCAGGTTGGCTCCGAACCGACTGATGCCTTCGCTACCCCTCTGGCTAGACAGCAGTGACCCCCTCATTAGGCTAGCCGCCATCGAAGCAACGGGGCCACTGCCCATCACACAACGCGAGAGATTACTTCTGCCTCTGGCCAAAGACCCGGTACTGGCGAACCGTATGCTCGTGGCAGAACGTTTAGCGGAGCTGCCCATTAAGCCCCAAACGCCCGCGGAGGAAACCCTAAATGTCTTATTTGACGAATATATTGGCGTTCAGTCCCAGCATTTGGATATGCCATCGGTACTCACGCAGCTGGGTGGATTTCAACTAGCACGTGGCGACGTCACAGCCGCTAAAGACAGGCTTCTCAGCGCGCTCAAGAAAAATCCACAGGCCACAGTATCGCGCATCAATCTGGCCGACTTGCATCGTACGCTCGGTGATGATGCAGCAGCAAAAGTGTTATTGGATGAAGGTATTGCACTCAACGCAAACGATGCCGGCCTATGGTTTTCTCTTGGGCTTTTAGAAGTGCGGCTGGGTAATCATGATGCAGCGCTCGTTGCTCTGAAAAAAGCGGCGGCGCTAGAAGTGACGCCCGGTTATTACCATTACGTGCTTGCCGTCGCGCTGAATGATCAAGGCCAGGCCAAAGAGGCACTTGAGACCCTGACCTACACGCAACGACAGGCACCGGGCCAGCCCAACGTGCTGGCAGCGCTAGCGCAATACAGTCTTTTAGCAGGTGATCAGGCAGCTGCTACGCGCTATCAGGCTGAACTAAACGCGATGCTGAAGGCCGCTGGCTGGCAATAAGCTCCGGTGGTCTGCCCTTAGGAGTCTACCGGCGCGGCCTCTGATTTTACCAGTCTCAGACTGACGGTCACGGGCACTACACGACTGATAGCCAGCAACCCTGCCACCTCCTGAAGCGCCGCCACACCCGGCTCTAGTCCGAATTCTGCTGCGTGTATCAAAATAGGCTCCGATGTCGAAACGCCCAGGCCGTCTTTCATCGGCGTCACCTGCAATGTTGCCGACTTGGTCACCGATGTGCCATGAAGATCGATTTTGATATCAGTCGTGATTTCGCCGCCATATCCGGAAGCAGCTAGCATCAAGGCTTCAGGATCCAGTTTTGCAGTGATACTGGCCTGCGGATACACCCCAACCTCAAACAACATCTCCTTCATACGCTGATTGCGGATACCGATCATGGTTTCCACGGAGTCGAGTGAGACACGAATATCGACCTGCCCATCCTGAGATACCGCGCCGCTAACGCGTTCAAAGTGACTAATCTCACCGACCGTATTTTGTTTGATCGATACAAACTGAACGCGAGAGTCAGCCGCCACCTCCCAGTTCGCCCAGGAGGGCGTCGTTACCAGCAAGATACCCAACCCGAGCCATGCCAATCGATTCATCATGATGCTTCTCCTTTCCTTGGTAGTTGCCACTGGGCTAACTGGCGATATCCGCGAGGTCGCCTTTCCGCTCGAGCCAATGCTTGCGGTCACCGGCTCGCTTTTTAGCGAGTAGCAGGTCAAAGGTACTGTCGGTGTCCGCCCCTTCGTCGAGCAACAGCTGCACCAATCGACGAGTGTCCGGATCCATCGTTGTCTCCCTTAACTGGGGAGGATTCATCTCTCCCAATCCTTTAAAACGCTGCACCGACGGCTTTGCCCGCTTGTTCTCAGCGGCCAGACGATCGAGGATGCCATTTTTCTCGGATTCATCCAGCGCGTAATACACCTCTTTGCCAACATCGATGCGATACAGCGGCGGCATAGCCACGAAGACATGTCCCGCCCGCACGAGGGGACGAAAATGCCGCAGAAACAGCGCGCAAATCAGCGTGGCAATATGTAGGCCGTCAGAATCGGCGTCGGCGAGAATGCAAACCTTATGATAGCGGAGCTGATTGAGATCAGCGCTTCCCGGCTCAATGCCCAGTGCGACAGAAATATTATTGACCTCCTGAGAGGCAAGAATTTCGCTGACGTCGACTTCCCAGGTATTCAGAATCTTGCCTCGCAGGGGCAGAATTGCTTGATATTCACGGTCTCGAGCTTGTTTGGCCGACCCTCCGGCAGAATCTCCCTCTACCAGAAATAACTCACCGCGCTCCGGGTCCTCCGAAGTGCAATCTGCCAACTTGCCCGGCAGCGCCGGTCCCGATGAGACTTTTTTACGGACCACCTTTTTCGCAGAGCGAAGCCTGCTCTGGGCGCGCTCAATGCAGATTTCTGCTAAGCGTTCGGCATCAGAGGTATGCTGATTGAGCCATAAACCAAACGCGTCTTTTGTCACCCCGGCGACAAAGCCCGCCGCCTCCCTTGAAGACAGCCGCTCCTTGGTCTGACCCGAGAACTGTGGATCCTGCAGCTTTGACGACAGCACGAAACAGCAACGGTCCCACACATCCTCGGCCGTTAACTTGACGCCCCGAGGGAGCAGATTACGTAACTCACAAAATTCTCGCATGGCCTCAAGCAGGCCGGATCGCAAACCATTGACGTGAGTGCCACCCTGTGGCGTGGGAATCAAATTAACATAGGACTCTGCAACCACGTCGCCACCCTCGGGTAGCCATTGAATCGCCCACCCCACAGCAGCGGTGTCGCCCTCAAAGTGGGAGGTGAAAGGAGTTTCGGGAATGACCGGGAAATCAATGGTTGCATCGGCGAGATAATCGGAAATACCGTCTTCGTAATACCACTCGGTTTTTTCTTTCTTCTTTTCGTCGGTGAGGGTGACGCGTAATCCGGGGCACAATACGGCTTTGGCGCGCAGCGCGTGGCTTAATTTGGACATCGAGAAGTTGGCGGAGTCAAAGTAGCGGGCGTCTGGTTTGAAACGGATACCGGTCCCTGTATTCCGTTTTCCACAGGTGCCGGTAACACCCAAATCAGTCAGTTTCTCACCACCAGAAAACGCCATGGTGTGTACCTCGCCTCCCCGACGGATAGTGACATCGAGTCGCTCGGATAGCGCATTGACAACCGAGACACCCACACCATGCAGCCCACCGCTGAACTGATAGCTTTTATCAGAGAACTTACCGCCAGCATGAAGTGTCGACAGAATCACTTCGACACCCGGTAATTTCTGTTCAGGGTGCAGATCAACAGGCATGCCGCGGCCGTCGTCGACAACGCTCACAGCACCGTCACTGTGCAACGTCACATCGATCTGGCTACAAAACCCCGCGAGCGCCTCATCAACCGAGTTATCAACGACCTCCTGAGCCAAGTGATTAGGCCGGGTCGTGTCGGTATACATCCCGGGTCGCTTACGAACTGGCTCGAGGCCAGTGAGAACCTCTATCGCGTCAGCGTTGTATTGCGTCATATATCAGTACACTTCATACCTGTCAGTGGGAGTTGCGAGATTGCTCGCTAGTCAGGGCATCAGGGCGCGGAGGGCTCCCTGATCCATCTGTCTATCAAGCATAACCTGTAGACAGGCGATCTACCGGGAACGACTCATCAATAACCCGCAGTATCTGCGTCTCAAGACGCCCATCTTCATACATTTCCAATAAACGGCACCCGGGCGGCTGATCATCGACCTGAAACTGCTGTGAACCCGGCGCAAATTGGACACAGGTGGAGGGCACGGTATAACAGCGCACGCCAGCATGCACCTGCGCAGCATCCTGATGAACATGGCCAGAGATCACGATCGCCCTCTCCCTGAGCGGCGCCAAAATAGCGAGCGCCTCCGCCCCATTTCTCACCACCTGATCATCCAGCCATCGGCATCCTACTGGAGCCAAAGGATGGTGGGTCGCCACCAATAGGGGCCGCTGCGTAGATCGACTGCGGGCTACAGCTGCCCTTAGAAAAATCAACTCGGCTTCGGCAAGGCAGCCCGCCACGTCACCCAGTCGCTGAGTATTAAGCATCAAAATATCCCAGTGGGGAAAGCGGATATGTCGCTTAAAGTGTTCATCAAAAATGGTATTTTCCCGCGAAGCTGCATCGTGATTGCCAGGCAGCCAAAAACTGGGAACGCCCAGTGTCGCCAATCTTTCGCGGAGTCGGGTGTACGCCGATTCTGCCTCGTCTCCGGCCAAATCCCCCGTAAGAAGTAACGCATCGATGGCCGGCTGCTGGCCTATCAACCGGCAGACTGCAGCGAATGATTGGTCAGTATCAATACCTACCAGTTTACCGCCCGGATCTTTCATCAGGTGCGTATCAGACAGCTGTATAAGGCGGCTCACGGGCGCCGTGCTGAGGGTGGCCTCGCCACTGAGATCTGTCATGGGTGCCGGTTGTCGGGGTTTGACAGCGTCGTTTCTACAGACCGGCCAAAGCTGAGACAAAACTCCAACAGCTCAGCGGCAAACCGATTTTGTTGAAACTTCTCATCCTGTTGCAACATCAGGGGATTGGGGTACCGGTAACGGGCCTCAAATCGCCGCGAAGTGCTGCAGTGAACAACCTCTGCCATGCGCGCATCATGATACAGACGCAAGTCAAAATGACTGCTCTTGGGTAATCCCGGAGTGGCACCCTGGTACCGTAAGCGCATATCAGTCGTGTAACGGTCACGTGCCATTACCTCCAGCACCACGGAAACATCACCCGCTGCAAAAACACACTCGCTCCGCTGCTCATATTCGGGGAATAAACGCATCAGGCGGTGATAGTTGGCCTCACACTGCGCATGAAGATCGGAAAGATCTATCTGATATCCCCGACGACTCCGCCGGCGAGCACTCATTTTTTCCACTTTGTTCACCATAGGCCAAAGTGTAGCAAGCGCCGACCCCACGCGAACAACCAAAAAGTTGTGGTGTTTCTCCCGCAAAACGGGTTATCAGAGTGGTAAACTTTCGGCCCATATTTGATCGAGAATCATGGCTTCATGCAAAACGCGCCTCCACTACCTTACTCCCCGTCCATTTGGCTGATCATGGCATTGTGCAGCGCGCTGAGTGCGCCGACCTTAGCCGACACATTGGTCGATATTTATGAACTGGCTTTGGAAAACGATGCGCTCCTTAAATCCCGAGTGGCGCAATACAGGGCGGATCTTGAGCTTGAAAAGCTCGCTTTGGCGCCGCTTTTACCTCAGGCGCGGGCGGGATACACCATCACCGACTCAGAGGCTGAAACCACTTCTCCCAACGTTTACATCAATCCAGAAACCGGCGCCCTTGACACGATTGACGTCACCTCTGTCAGAAATACTGATACCGATGGTTATGATGTCAGTCTGTCTCAGACGCTTTTCGATTTGTCGGCTTGGTTTGGTTGGCAAGCAGGGAAGGAAACGTCTCTTCAGGCTGAAGCGACGTTGTCAGCTGCGCAGCAGGATTTAATCGTTCGAGTTGTGCAATCCTATTTTGGCGTCCTACGCGCACAGGACAACCTCCGGGCATCTCAAGCGCAAGAACGTGCTTTCGAGCGACAATTGGAACAAACAAGGCAGCGCTTTGAGGTAGGCCTCATTGCAATTACCGATGTTTATGAGGCTGAAGCAGCGCGAGATAACTCACAGGTGACACGCATTGTCGACGAAAATAATGTCGCAGTAGCAAAAGAAAACTTGTCGGTGCTCACAGGACAAACGCCCGGGACGCTCTATGTCCTCGGAGAAGAGTTTGATCCCCAACCACCAGAACCCGCTGATCGCAGCGAGTGGGTAGACTTTGCGCTTGAGAATAACAACCAGCTTGCCGCAGCCCGATTCGGCGAAGAGGCAGCGCGACAGAATGCAACGTCTTTCAAGATGGGCCATGCCCCGAAGGTGACGGCGACCTACCGTTACCAGGACACCGAAACCACGGGCAGCATCAGGCAGAAACCTGAAAGTTTATTTAATTTTGACCCGGACTCAGATCAAACAAATGAGACCTGGCAGATTCGTTTCGACGTGCCCATTTTCGTTGGTGGTGCGACTAGCGCCAATCGGCGCAGAGCGGCCGAGCAATTCAATGCTGCACGGGAAACACGGATCAATCTTACCCGGACTACCGTGACACAAGCCCGCTCTCTCCATATGACAGTCATGTCCGACGTATCAAGAGTAATGGCGCGCAAACAATCTATCGTATCCAGTCAAAGTGCAGTCGATGCCACTCAGGCGGGATACGAAGTGGGAACAAGAAATATTGTCGACGTCCTCAATGCGCAAAATAAACTCTTCGCTGCACAACGGGACTATGCAAACAGCCGTTATGACTTTGTCATCAATTCACTCCGTCTGAAAGAAGTCGCCGGCACACTTTCTCCAGAGGACATCGCCAGACTTGAGGGTTTTTTGCTGGCTCCCCCCGCAGCAACCGCGTCAGGCAGCGAATAATCTCGCAACGGTCATTGACCCGTTCCGCCAAAATCAGTCGCGCTGACATGCGAGGACTGGACAGCGCTGAGTGGGCGCTTGCTCTCTGGACCTCATTAGATGCCGTGGGACCCTATCGGACCGAGGCTCGAAATATTGACTCGGAAATCAGTTACTAATGCCCCAGCCGCCCCATGATGATGTCAGAGGCTTCCTGCCTGACGGGGAGGGCCTCCGACTCTATGAGTGGGCGCTGGAAACGGCAGTCATGGGACCGATACTGGAGATTGGCAGTTATTGCGGCCGATCGACTATCTGGCTGGCTCAGGCCGCAAAAGAAAAACAAAGCCTCGTCTTTGCCGTTGATCATCATCGCGGCTCAGAGGAGCACCAACCAGGAGAAAGCCATCACGACACTGAACTCGTCGACGCTAAAGGAGATGTGGATACCCTAACAATGTTTCGGCGCAATATTCGGCTGGCCGGTCTGGAAAATGAAGTCATCCCCGTTGTCACTGACAGCACGCGGTTTGCCCGCTCCTGGTCGGGCCAGCTGGGCATGGTATTCATCGACGGCGGCCACAGTCTCTCCGCAGCATTGGCAGACTTTCGCGTCTGGGCGCCAAGGGTGCTGCCCGGGGGGATTCTCGCCATCCACGATGTATTCCCGGATCCTTCAGAAGGCGGCCAAGCCCCCTTCACGATTTGGCGTTTAGCGCAGCAGTCGGGTTTATTCGAATCGCTAGAGGGCATCGGTAGCCTGAGAGGTCTCAGGAGAATCGCTACCTAAGAGCTGTTAACCGACGATAATGACCTATTCGTTCGCTACTCGTCGTCGTCCAGAGCAGAGTCTAAAAACAAATCGCTTCCGGCGGTGTGGCCAGTAAGCGCATCGATCGCCAGCAAGACTGCGCCCGCAGTCCAGGTGGGTTTTTCCAGAGGCCAAAGCATCGATTCCTCAAACTGGTACCCGGTCCACCACGCCCCATCGGCATCGCGCCACTGCACTAACCAGCTGAACAGCTCCACAGCCTGCTCACGGCGCCCCGCCGCCAGCAGCGCCAATACCAGCTCGCAGGATTCTGCCACCGTTGCCCAAGGCTGATGATTCTCACAACGACAACCAATCCCTGGCTCCACAAACTCATGCCATCGCTGATCCAACCGCTTCTGAGCTGCGGGGCCCCTGACCACGCCCGCCAAAATCGGATAAAACCAGTCCATCGCATAACGCGACTTGGACTCCCAGGTGCGGTCAAACCGGTCGGGACGCTCTCGTAGTGCTTGACCTAAGCGCGCTCTGGCGTCTCGCCATCCTGATGGAGGCGCCGCCAAGTAGTCCTCGATGAGAATGCCACACTCCAAGGATTTATAGATGGAGCTGCACCCCGTCATCAGCGCATCACCCAAGGGGGCACCAGTCGGATCTATCGCCCAATCGATTTCTCCGTCGGGACCCTGATAGCGCAGCACAAAATCCAACGCCCTGACCACAGTAGGAAAGAGACGCTCAAGAAACTGTTGATCTTGGGTAATCTGAAAATGATGCCAAACCCCGGTCGCCACATAGGCCACATAATTGGTTTCGCGACGCTGCACAGAGGGATCCGGACAGCCGTCGCGGTAACAGGCCCACCAACTGCCATCTTCCAGCTGAGTTTCTGCCAGCCAGGTGTAGGCACGCTCCGCGGCATGAACCGCTCCAGCAACACTCAAACCCATCGCGGCCTCAGTGTGATCCCATGGATCGGTGTGCCCTCCGTCAAACCAGGGGATTTCTCCCGAAGCACGCTGGCTGGCGAGCAAAAACTCGACCGTCGGGCGGAGCCACTGCGCGGGGAAAGCCCGCAAACCGGAAAAAGGCGCGTTCATTGGCGCTCGCCCCCACTCTCTGGCTTGGAGAAATACATCACCACACTCTTCCCCATAAGTGGATTTAACACTGCATCCACCACGCGCGTGAGCCATGGGCGCCGCATTAAGTCCCACACCAGTAATTTGTGATACATCCTCAGTATCCAAGGCTCATGATCTCGGCGCCAATAAATGCACTTAAGCCACCAGTAAGGGACATGCAGCGCATGGGCGCTACCGCGGCCACGGTACAAAAAACCATAGCGCTGCACTTCCCGACGCAAATGGGTCGCATCGAATATCCGGATGTGGCCCCCCGGGCTTGTGCGGTATCCCTCGCTTAATTGCCAGCATACCCACTCTGGCCACTGTCGCGGGACGCTGATGCAGAGACGACCCCCGGGTTTCAAAACACGCATTGCTTCCTTCAGGACCTGAAGATAATCGGGGATATGCTCGAGAATCTCGCTGGCAATCACCACATCGACCCGCTCATCGGCGATCGGTAAGCGTGTGGCATCACCTGCGCCAAAGCCTATTTCCCCCAAGGGAGCATGGGCTTGCATATCAGCAATACGACTGGCCGCAGTGGCAAGATCCTGCTCAGAGAGATCGAGCCCAAGCGCATACACTCCCGAATAGGTGTAAGCCGCAAGGGAATGACGACCTTCTCCGCAACCAATATCCAGACACAACTGCCCGGGCGTCAACGCCAACCTGTTAAAATCTATGGTCAGCATCGATCAATGCTGGCGCGATATAAGCTGACCATCTGCCGAGCGCAGATAGACCAACAAAAGTGGGTTTTTGCTCGCGCCAAACCTCGATTGCCAAGGTCCCTCGCCAACTCAGGGCATGAAAGTACTTTGTGTAAAGCGCTCGCCAGCGCTGCGCTGTCTCCGGCAGGCACCTGTAAACCGCCGCTGGACACCACTTCTGATAACGCGCCGCCGTCACTCGACACCAAAGGAATACCCGCGGCCATGGCTTCCACCGCAGGCAAGCCAAAACCTTCGTAAAGTGATGGCACTACTGCAACCGCACTCTCGGCATAAAGCCGGTTGATATCTTCATGCGTAGCGTTACCCACAAATCGGATGCGTTCGGCAAGGCCAAGCCGGTTAATCAGACTTTCTGTCGTACCGCCTGGCTGTGGTCTGGCAATCAGCACCAGGCGGAGGTCCGGCCACGCTTCGCACAATGAATAGAAAGCATGAAGCAATACAGATAGGCCCTTCAGTGGCGCGTCGGCTGATGCCGTAGCAATAATCTGATTCGGATTCCGCGCTACTGCGGGCAATGGTCGAAACAGTGCTGTATCGACCCCATTGGGCACAATGCTGATAGCGCTGGGCGGCACGCCAAAATCGGTGGCGATATCGATTGCCGAAGCGGCAGATACGGTCGCGATATGATTCAACCGCGATGCCACGCGCTTTTGCATTCCTAAAAAAGAATGCCAGCGACGAATCAGCAGACGCCGCCACCAGATCGGCTCCCCTGCCAGCGCGACGCGTAAATCCCGCGTAATGGGATGATGGATCGTCGTCACAACAGGTAAACCCGCCTTTTGCAGGTCAAGCATACCCGGCGCCAGCGTTTGATTGTCGTGAATCACGTCAAAGTGATTCGCGTTTTCCAATAGCCAATCTCGCGCTCTTTCTCCAAAGGCCCAGGGTTCGGCAAATCCACCGGATAGCTTGCTCAGCCATTCTTTTCTGCCCAGCCTGTTTCGGAGTTCTTGAGGGCCGACCGACCAGAGATCCCGCGAATACAAGTCCAAACTGGGTAGCTTAACCAGTTCCACACCCTCAACCAGATGGGGATAGGGCGGCCCCGAAACCACCGTTACATGATGACCCAAAGCCTGTAATGCCTGACTAAGGTAGCGGAGATACACGCCCTGCCCACCTGAGAAAGGAGCAGAGCGATACCCCAAAAGGGCAATGCGCAGCGGCCGATCAGGCGCCTCAACAGTAGCGCCCGGGGTAATATCGGCCGAGGGAAAGGGTGCGTTGATACAAAACTCCGGGGAAAAAGCGAGTTATGGCAGTCATTGTGCCATATTTTCACTGCAAGGATGGGCTACCTGATACCGATGTAATTGTACCCTCGGGTCGCCAACCCCGCCATCGAAGGATAAACTGGACCTCCTCACAGTAAGTGGTTCGATACTGCCGTGCAGAATCATTACAAGGGCATTATCCTCGCGGGCGGATCAGGGACCCGCTTGCACCCGCTGACGACGACGGTGAGCAAGCAGTTGATGCCCGTCTTTGATAAACCCATGATTTATTACCCCCTCGCAACGCTGATGCAATCGGGCATCAAAGATGTGCTGATCATTACCACTCCGCGAGATCAACTTGCCTATGCCGACCTTCTCGGCGATGGCAGCCAGTGGGGGATTAACATTCAATACACCCTGCAACCAAGCCCCGATGGGCTGGCACAGGCATTCTTGCTGGGAGAGGCGTTTATTGGCAGCAATCCGGTCTGTCTTATCCTCGGGGACAATATTTTTTACGGCTCCGGTCTGACCACCAAGCTGCGCCGAGCGACACAGCGCGCCGACGGTGCCTCAGTGTTTGCCTATTATGTTCAAGACCCA
>Ga0233432_10001672_pt1 | contig 21249 bp, 21 predicted proteins | sample SI_122_August201_6_FD_179870 | JGI IMG/M metagenome (GOLD analysis project Ga0233432, IMG submission 179870) | Seawater microbial communities from Saanich Inlet, British Columbia, Canada - SI_122_August2016_10_MG | ecosystem: Environmental > Aquatic > Marine > Inlet | place: Canada: British... | reverse complement strand
CCGTATTTATCCACTACAGATAGAGGTATTCTTGGAGACACATATCCTCTACTTGAAGCAGAACATGTAAAAATACTTAAAAGTATAGCTGATATTTTTCAACCAACTGATGTTTATGAAAACTACGATGACGGTAAAGTAAAAGGTAAATCAAAACCCGGTAGAGTAAAAAAATCTGGAGCATCATGTAAAGGCTCAGTAACCGACCTACGAGCTAAGGCTAAAAAGTATGGCGGTGAGAAAGGTAAAATGTATCATTGGTGTGCCAACATGAAAGGTGGAAAGAAAAAATAACTATTTATTTATATACGTATATAAAACATTTACAAATGACCTATAAAGAAATACAAGAACGTCTTTCAAAATGTGAATTAACATTAGAAAAAATAAAAGACGGCTCATATAAAAACTCAGATAATGTAGATATTTCTCAAACTACTAAAAAATTAGAGATACTCCGTGAATCACTACAAAAACAATTGTTAGAGGTAGATAAAGGAGTAGTAGCTACTGATGATGAAGATAAAGCTGCTGACTTAGCAGATCAAGGAGTAAATGTTAAACTAACCTCAGAAATGAAACCAGGAGACCCTGAAGATTTAGAAAGAAAAAGAATGGAAAGATTAACTCCAAAAGACCAAGAAACTATTGCAAAAATATATGCGTTAATGCAAAATGCTAACGATATAGAAGAAGTAGAAGAGATACCAGTAGCAGATGAAGTACCAGAAGAACCAGAAGCAGAAGGAGATCTTGACGTAGGTCATCAAGATGACGAACCTTCAATGCTTAAAAATGATGTATATGATATTGCAGTATATGCAGCTAAGCTATACAAGCAATTACATAAATACGATCAATCAGACGGTGAAGTTGATTTTCCACATTGGTGGCAAGGTAAAGTAATTAAAGCAAGAGAGTTTATCTCTTCAGCTCAACATTATTTAGAGTCAGAAGAAAAGCAACCAGCTTTAGATCAACTTGCTTTAGAAGAAGGAGTAGAAGAAGCTTCTGCAAATGCAATCAAAAAAGAATATGATGCTTTAGTTGGTAAAATGAAACAACTAGCACAGCATTATAAAACAGCTGAAGGAGAAGCAAAAGCTAAAATAGTAGCTGCTTTGAAACAGCATACAGCTCGTAAAAAAGAACTAGAAGCTCAATTAGATCAAGCAGTAGGTGGAATAGGAGCAGGTCAAGAACTATCTGACACGGATGAAGCTCAAGCAACTGGATTCGGTACTGGACAAGGTCGTAGTAAAACTATATCTAAAGGTAAAGAAACTAACCCTGACTTAAAAGCTACATTAAAAGCAAAAGAGCCTAAGAAACCTAAGTATATAATGAAGAATGGTATACCTCATAAATTGGATGGTACACCTCTTAAAAGAATGAACGAACTTAGAGGTTCAGGAGACGATATTATAGAAGTCATCAAAGCAATGGCAATGGAGACGGATGGAGATGAAATCGAAGCTGCTATGGAAGTGATGGAGTTTATTGGAGAGCATTATAAAATTGACTTTGAATTCGGTAGAGCTGGAGGAGGAAACTACGGAAGAAATGACGGAGCTCCATATGAAGGTAAAACATCACAACAAAATGAAGAGAAAAGATCTAAATAATCTCATACTAGAAGCATACGCTGAAGTACTAACTGAACTTAACGAAGCACCAGATAGGTATTTCTATATAAAGATACCTAAGGATGCTAGAAGTCAAAATGCTGCACAAGTAGTACTAGAAGACATATATGGAATCAAATATGAAATTCAAGACGACCCAGATGGTGTAATACTTTACTTTAGTGTAGATGAATACAATCCAGGTTTGATGGATGACTTAGAAGGTGAACAGGTAGAGATACTGGATACTAACATTCCACAAGATTTAAACGAATCACTACTAGATCAACTGTCTGAAGACGAAGAAGAACCAACACCAGAGGAAGAACCAGATACAGAAGCTGCTCCAGAAACGGTCTTGGAAGATGCTACAGATACGATACTAGCTAAATTTCCTACTTTAAAACAAGTAATTGTAAAACTACAAACTGAAGATTTTAAAGAGTTTGTTGACACAATTGATTGGATTTCACCTAGACCTAGTTCATTTAGAGTAAATCTAAAGAACGGTCAAGACTATATTTTAAAGTGGACAGGTAAAACTTTTGAAGCTAACATACTTGGTAAAAGGTATTTCATTAACAAGATCGATGACTACCAACAAGCATTAGATAAGTTAGCTATACTTTATAAAGAAGCACCAATGAAGGGTGCTGGTGAAGAAGAAGGTGAAGGAGCTGATGGTGACTTTGGATCTGCCGACGGCGGAGGTGGAGGAGAATTTCCTGGATCTGATATTGGAGGAGCTGAAGGAGGAGAAGATTTCGGAGGAGACGACGCAGGAGCAGATATAGGAGGCGATGAAGGAGGAGAAGATCTATCTGACGAGCCTATAGACTTCGAATCAGGAGAAGAAGGATAATATGAGTCTTATAGATAGAACAATATTAGAATGGGCTTGGATGTCCGAAAAAGGATATCCTGACCTTAATAACGAAAACGATCTTAAAGTTTTTGAATCTATCTTTGGTTTTAAGATACAAGAAAGAAAAGGAGAAAATGAAGCTGAAATTATTAAACGGCTTGTTTCTAAATTTCCTGATAAATACAGTACAATGTCTGCTGCTTTTAGAGTTGCTAATAAAGAAGGTATAGACAATAATGAGTTTATTGATGACCTTAAAGCTGTGACTGACAGTTCGATACAGGTTAAAACTACACCTCCAAAAATAGCACCTAATCCAAGTGGTTCGTTTTTCTTTTTTCAATTTACATATGAAGACAAAGAAATAGGAATAGTTTTAGCTAGTGGTGGTAACAAAGGTAATAAGTTTGAGACTGTTGTAGCTAACGATCTGCAAAAGTTTATAGAAGGCGGAAAAGACTTTACTTACCAATCATTGATTGAAAAAATGATAAAGGAATTTAAATTAACTCCTACTAATTTCAAAATCAAAGAAGAAGGAAAAAGAAACCAAAAAAGACCGCTTATATTTACACCAGAAGGACCAGTATTAGGAACACCTATAAAAAGCGACAAACAAGCACAGTCTATAGCTGAAACTTTAACTGATATTACTTTAATAGTAAATAATAAACCAATATATATTTCCTTAAAATTCGGCAATACATTAACGTTTTTTAACCCTGGAGTTAAAAAAATATTTACTGAAGAAGAAATAAAATCAGGTAAAATTAAAACTGAAAGCGGTATTGCATTATTAGAAACATTAGGAATAGATAACGAGTTATTTTGTAGAGTGTTTAACGAGTACAAGGAGGATGGAACAGGAACAAACTTTAGTGAATACCACGAAATATCAAATGCAGATCCTGAAAAACTTTATAACTTACTACACTCAGGCATTGGCCACGGTTATTACATGTTAAAAGGTACTGAATCAGGAGGAACAGATTTATTTCTAGTTACTGAAGAATATGTTAAAAAAGCATCTAGACCGACTTCTGGCGTTACTATACGTTACGGTGGTGCAGGAGGAACAGCAAAAAGAGTTGATATAGTTTTTACTACTGCAGTTTATAGAATGACGTTAAATATTCGTAGCAAGAGTAAGAGAGTAGCTCCTACTAATTTAATGGGAGACTACAAACCTATTTAGTTATGGCACAAGACATAAAAAAAATAATCGCACAAGAGTATATCAAGTGTGGAAAAGATCCGGCGTACTTTATGAAAAAGTATTGCCATATTCAACACCCAACTCGAGGTAGAATCTTATTTAACCTCTATCCATTTCAGGAAAAAGTACTTCATTTATTTAGAGATCAACAATATCTTATAACTCTTAAGTCAAGACAGCTTGGTATATCTACTTTAGCTGCAGCATACAGTTTATGGTTGATGTTATTTCATAAAGATAAAAACGTATTAGCTCTGGCTACAACTCAAGCAACAGCTCGTAACTTAGTAACTAAAGTTATCTTTATGTATGATGAGTTACCAAAATGGTTAAAGCTGCCTTCTGTTGAAAAAAATAAACTATCCCTCAGATTAAAGAATGGTTCTAAAGTACAAGCTAAATCATCATCACCTGATGCTGCAAGATCAGAAGCAGTATCGTTACTCTTAATGGATGAAGCAGCATTTATAGATAATGTTGATGAGACATTTACAGCAGCACAGCAAACGTTAGCTACAGGTGGTCAATGTATGGCGTTATCAACTCCAAACGGTATTGGTAACTGGTTTCACCAAACATGGGAAAAAGCAGAAAGTGGAGAAAATAGTTTCCTACCAATACGTTTACCATGGACTGTGCACCCTGAAAGAGACCAATCATGGAGAAACCAACAAGACTCTGACTTAGGTCCTCGAATGGCAGGACAGGAGTGTGATTGTGATTTCTTAGCATCCGGTCAAACAGTATTTGAACCAGACGATATGTCGTTTATAGAACAAACATATCAAAAAGATCCTCTTGAAAGAAGAGGAGTAGATAGCAATCTATGGGTATGGGAAGGAGTGGATTACATGAAATCGTACATGGTAGTTGCTGATGTTGCAAGAGGCGATTCACAAGACTATTCTGCTTGCCACGTTTTTGATATAGAAACATGTACTCAAGTTGCCGAATATAAAGGTAAAATATCTCCTAAAGACTATGGCAACTTTCTAGTAGGATTAGCTACAGAATATAACGAAGCACTTCTGGTAGTTGAAAATGCAAATATAGGTTGGGCTACAATTGAACAGTTATTAGAAAGAGAATATAGAAACATATATTATAGTTCTACTAGTAATCAAGAAACTGTTGAATCTTATATGCATAAGTTTGAAAGGGATAAATTAGTACCTGGCTTTACAATGTCAGCTAGAACTAGACCTCTTGTAATTGCTAAGATGATAGAATATATAAGAGAGAAATCAGTAACTATTCAATCTAAAAGACTGATGGGGGAAATGAGAGTGTTTGTTTGGAAAAACGGAAAAGCTCAAGCTCAAGATAGATATAATGATGACCTTATTATGTCCTGTGCAACTGCGTTGTACGTTAGAGATACTGCTCTCAAGCTTAGACAACAAGGTATGGACCTGGCAAGAGCTCAACTATCGTCTTTTAATAATCTCAATGCACAAAACAAAGCTATTATAAGTTCTGTTGGTAACCAAAGAGAAAATCCTTATATTATAAAGACAAATGGTGGCGAAGAAGATATTTCTTGGTTACTTAACTAAAACTATTTATTTAAAAACTCATAATGGCCGATAAATCTCTATTTGGTAGACTCCAAAAATTATTTTCGTCTGACGTAGTGATACGTAATGTCGGTGGAGACCAGCTCAAGGTAGCTGATGTTAACACTATACAGACTACCGGAAAATACGAAACCAATTCTCTAATGGATAGGTTTACAAGACTCTACTTGTACAACCATAAGAATGTGTTTAACCCTAATTTAAATTACCAAACACTTCGAATTCAACTCTATACCGATTATGAAGCAATGGACTCAGATCCAATTTTAGCTTCTGCATTAGATATTATTGCTGATGAAGCTACTGTCAAAAACGACATGGGTGAAATACTTTCGATAAAATCATCTGATGAAAATATCCAAAAAGTACTTTACAACTTATTTTACGACGTACTAAATATTGAATTTAACCTTTGGTCTTGGACACGTAATATGTGTAAGTACGGAGACTTTTTCTTAAAGTTAGAGATAGCAGAAAAGTTTGGTGTATACAACGTACTACCTTATACAGTATATAACTTCATTAGAGAAGAAGGTACAGACCCTGAAAATCCAGCTAAAGTATCATTTAAATTAGATCCTGATGGATTAGCTGCTCAAACAGCTCCTAGTTACAGTTATAAGAAAAAAGATTCTAAAAAGGTAATTGAGTTTGATAATTACGAAATAGCACACTTTAGGCTCATTTCAGATACATCTTACCTGCCATACGGTAGATCTTATTTGGAACCAGCTAGAAAAATATACAAACAGGTTACTCTAATGGAGGATGCGATGTTAATACATCGTATAATGAGAGCACCTGAGAAGAGAATGTTCTATATTAATGTTGGTTCTATTCCACCTAATGAGGTTGAGCAGTTTATGCAAAAGACTATCAATCAAATGAAAAAAACTCCTTATGTAGGAGAAGATGGTCAATATAACTTGAAATTCAACATACAAAATATGATGGAGGATTTCTACCTTCCTGTAAGAGGAGGAGATTCATCTACTAGAATAGAAACTACTAAAGGATTAGAATATGACGGTGTAACAGACGTAAGATATCTTCAAGAAAAAATGTTTGCTGCTCTCAAGATACCAAAAGCTTACTTCGGATATGAAGGAGATCTTTCAGGTAAAGCTACTTTAGCAGCAGAAGATATTAGATTTGCACGTACAGTTGAAAGAATACAAAAGATACTAGAATCAGAACTTACTAAAATAGCATTAGTTCACTTATACACCCAAGGTTTTACAGGAGAAAGTTTAACTAACTTTGATCTTAAGTTAACAACACCTTCTATAATATTTGAACAAGAAAAAGTTGCTCTACTTAAAGAAAAAGTAGATCTAGCTAATCAGATGAAAGATACTAAGTTGTTCTCAACTGATTTTATTTACGAACAACTGTTTGATTTATCTGAGGATCAATATATAGAACAAAGAGACTTAGTAAGAGAAGATTCTAAGCGACTGTTTAGATTAGCACAGATTGAAAATGAAGGTAATGATCCTGCTAAATCAGGTCAGACATACGGTACACCTCACGATCTAGCTTCAATGTACGGTAGAAGAGCTACCAACACACCGAAAGGAGGATCACAGGATGAACTACCTGCTGGGTATTCTGAAACTACTCCTAAACATGGAGAACCAGGACCAGAAGGAGGAAGACCATTAGAAAAAATGTCAGTATATGGCACACAAGATAACCCACTTGGAGGTATAGATCCTTTAGGTCAACATGGTATGAAAGGTGGGTATCCATCAGATAATGAGAATGTAATGGAAAACGTTACTACCAACAAAGTTTACTTGCAAAATAGAGATATGTTAAAGAGTATTGTATTTGAAGAATCATCAGACAAGACCCCTGATATGTTGAAAGAAGACAACATAAAAGATTTAGGTAACTAACACATATTTATAATAGTAAACGTGTATAATGAAGATAAAACACTCCAAATTTCGTAATACTGGTTTAATTTTTGAACTGTTAGTTAAGCAGATAGCTGTTGATACTCTAAACAATTCAGATTCTAAATCGGTATCGATACTTAAAAAATACTACGCTAAAAATACTTTACTATCAAAAGAGTATAAACTATACGAATTTATAGTAAAGAATAAAAGTACTTCTCAAAATAAAGCAGAGGCAATACTTTCAACTATTACTGAAGTATCAAGAAAGTTTAACCAAAAAAAATTAAGAGCTGAAAAATATGAACTCATATCTGAAATAAAAGAAAGTTATGATGTGAATGAATTTTTCGGTATGCAGGTTAGAGACTACAAACCTTTGGCTGCACTATTTTGTTTACTCGAAGCACAAAACAACACCAACTTAGTAGACCCTCAGGTATTAATAGATAATAAAACTACACTATTAGAACACCTTACTTCTGAATCACAAAACAGAGAGGACGTTAAGGACACGTTAATTGAAGAATATTCTAAATACGATAAGGATTTAAAACTTTTGACGTTTAAGATACTATTGGAGAAATTTAATTCAAAATACAAAAATCTTTTACCAGAACAGAAAACTATTTTAAAGGAATTTATTACATCAGTAAATTCACAATCTCGTTTACGTTCATTAGTAAATGAAGAACTTAACAAAGTTGCTTCAGCAATCAGAAAACTTTCAGTAAAAGTAAAAGATGAAGTAGTAAAGATAAAACTAGAAGAGGTTGCTAAAAATATTAATCCTTTAACTAATAAGGAAAAAATTAACGATAACCATCTAGTCAATTTAATGCAGTACTATGATTTAGTAAATGAACTAAAGTCTATTACATGACAAAACTAGAGTTAGTTCAATTAGTGAAAGAAGTAATGCAGGAATTAGATGAGGCAAATACCACCAATGTAGGCGGAGCTTCATTCACACCAGGTTCAGGAGCACAATATGCAACACCGCATGCTTTTGGTAAAGGTAATAGAGCTAAAAAAACACTAACTAAATTAGGTTTCAAAAAAGTTAGTCGTCCAAAACGACCATCACATACTAAAGGATTTGATTACTTATAATATGAACGCAAGAACAGTAACAGAAAAATACAGAGCCGTAAACGAAGGTAATATGGCTAAGAGAGAATTTGTACGACAAATGAAACAATCGTACCCAATGTACGTCTCTCAATACGACGGGTTTGACAGCACAGTTCAAATTCTTAAAAACAGAGGTATGTTGTTTGAAGCACCAAAACCTGCTTTCTCTGGAGTAAAAGTATACGACGATAGACCTGCACTTACCTACTCACTTGATGCATTAGAAAGAGGTATTAGGATTGAATTACAGTCAATGGGTATTGATATTGCTAGACAGACCATTAAACCAGAAGACTACAAGCAAGCTGAAAGTAAAGCAAAAGATAACTTAGAAAAAAATGCCACTCACTATTTAGACCTTATGTCAGGTGAATCTAATAAAGTAGACAAACACGATAAGGAAGTAGAAGTAAAAAGAGGAGCAACTACAGTAGATACTTTTAACGGACTTAAAAAAGCTACCTTAAGAGAAGAAATTGAAGGTAATCAAGATGGAGATGATGAAGAGTTATCACCAGAAGAGTTAGCAAATAAGCATGCTGGTTCTCCTATGAGAGAAGATGAAGAAGAAGATGCTAAGAATGACTTAGATTCTTACGATCATGATTATCCACATCAAGACGAGGAAGTAGTTGACCCTAACCCACCAATGTCTGAAGATGCTAAAAAAGCATTATTAGGAAAAGTAGTAGGAGCATTAAGAACTAATTATCCAGATATTACAGCAGGTGTGTTAAAAGATTTCATTAGAACACATGGAGAAGATCTTCTAGATGGAGCAGATATCGAAGACGAGTTTAGAGAGTATATCTCTGTAAACTATGAAGGTCCTTCTGATATGGGTGAAAAGAAAGGAACTGATCATGACGGAGATGGAGACATCGATGGAGATGATTATATGCATGCTAAAGATAAAGCTATTAAAAAAGCTATGGGTAAGGATGAGAGCTATGCAATGAAAAGAATGCAAAAAGCTCATACTCAAGATAGATTAGCGGGTAAAAAATCTACTTACGATAAAGCTAAAGAAAAACAAGCAGAAAAAGAAAAGCAGTTAAAAGAAGCTATAAAGTCTATTATTAAAAAGAGCTTACTAAACGAAGCTGCTACAGTAAAGTTAGCAGATTGGGCTGAAGGATACGAAAGCTTTGCCGGAGTAAAATCAGTAGTAAACGAATTAGAAAATATTGTAACAGAGATAGAATCTTTTTACGATAAAATGTCTGATAAGATAGCTAAAACTTTTGATAAGACTAGTACGTTTGAAAACGGTGAAGGTCTAAAGATTGGTGGATTTATTGCTCCTAGCTTAGAAGCAGCATTTCAACAAGATTTAGGTAGAGTTATAAAGAAAGGAGCTTTCCTAAGTAAGGTAAGTTTACCAAAAGTTAGAACAATAACACAAGCAGATGTTGACGCTCACAATTCTGGCCAAAAACCTTTAGGTGAAACAGAAGTTGTAGAGGAACCTAAATCAACTATCTTTACTCCAAATTTTTAAACTATGCCACAATTATTAGTAGATATAACACCATTCAGACCAACTATTAGGGAGTCCAAAACAAAACCTGGAGTCTTTGAAGTAGAAGGTGTTATGCAAAGAGCTAAAGCACAAAATCAAAATGGCCGTGTTTACTCTAAAGCTATTCTAGAAAGAGAAGCTAAAAAATATACAGATGAATTCGTTAAGAACGGTAACGCCTTTGGAGAATTAGATCATCCTGAATCTCCTGTAGTATCTTTAAAAAATGCATCTCATATAGTAAAAGAGCTATACTGGAAGGGAGACGACCTTATGGGTAAAGTAGAACTATTAAATACTCCTGCAGGTAATATCGTAAAAGAAATTATTAAAGCAGGACATACTATCGGTATTAGTTCTAGAGGTACCGGATCAGTTCAACAGACTAACGAAGGTAATTTAGAAGTACAACCAGACTTTGAACTAGTATGCTGGGATTTTGTTTCTAATCCATCAACTCACGGAGCTTTTATGAACCCTGTAGCTTTACAGGAAGGTAAAATAAAAGTTTCTAAATACCATAATTTAGATACCATCATAAACGATATACTAAGAGCATAATGAAAAAATCTCAATTACAAGAACTTGTTAGAGAAGTAATAACTGAAGTTAAGGAAGAGAGAAAGCTTAACCTTATACTTGAAGGAATTACTAAAGAAGATATCAATGCTGTACATGAATCAGAAAAACCATTAGTCAATGAAGCTGCTGTTTCTATTATAGTAGGAACAATACTAGCAGCACCTAAGTTAATGGAATATGTAGCTCAATTGATAAAGTTTGTCGTAAAAATATTTAGAAAACTTTTTAAAGGTGGTGGGGAAGATGAAGAAGGAGAAAATAAAATTTCAAACTGGATAGAAAATAACGGACACTCTCTTCATAGGAAGTATATTAAGATAGTAATGAGATTTGTAAAGCTGACTGGATTGGCTAAGGCCGTATGGAAAGACAAACAATCTGGTAAGGTTGATGTAAAAAAATTAAAACTAACTGCCGAAGTAGTTCTTAACATAGCCATTGCAATAGCAGGAACTAATGCTATAGGAGCAGCCCATAGTGCTCTCACTTCAGGAAGTCCTATTATTGCTGCTATAGAAGGCGGTCTCGGTGGGATAAAAGGAGTTGAACTAGCAGCAGCAGTTAAATCTATAGGACCTAAAGTAGTAGGTGTTTAATTAAAAACTAACATATTTATATATAAACATAAAAGAATTTTAAAAATGAGTAAGTATACAAATTTTAACTTAAGAAACTTTATTGCCGAAGGTAAGAAAGCAAAAGAAGAAAATATAGATGAAACTGCACCTGGTTTCGATCACGATTGTGCAGCCCATGTTGTCCATGAAACTTATGGATACGGAATTTGCCTAGACGGAGAACATACATTAGTAGAAAATGCTGAAGGTAAGCATGTAGTTACTCACTATGATGTTTTCTTTAAAGAAGGTAATAAAACAGTTAAAAATATTCCTGTAGGAGACTTAAATGTACTTACTGAAAGTAGCCACGGACATAGTAAAAAGAAAAACGAAGCTGATGTTGCAGCTGAAGGAGAAACAGTTGATGAAACTGAAGTAAATGAAGGTACTGATATTCTTCAATTGGTAATGGATCAACCAGAACTTTTAGGTATTTTAGCAACTTATGGAGCTGGATTGTTTGCAGCAGTAAAAGGCGGAATGTCAGCAATGGATTATTGTGATGCTAATGCAGATAACAAATTATGTAAAGCTTGGAAAAACTTCCAAACTGATTTTTCTTCTGTAAAAAAACAAGCTAGAGAAAAAGGTAGAGGATATGAAGAAGGGGTAGAAGAAACAAAGCTTACTAAAGAAGCAGCTTTTAAAAACGAAATTAAAGATATTTTAGATTCATAAGTATCTAACACCGCTACACTCATTTGACTTAAGCCCACCTACTCGGTGGGTTTTTTGTTTTTTTATATCTATTTTGATGTGTTTTTTGTTTCCATATATATTTATATACGAATATACGGACAAGTTACTGTATTGAACACATTATAACTTTTATTGCGATTCTAATAATCGTAGAAATCCCAAAAAATTTTTTAAATGGCAAACAAGGATTTATTCAAGCAAGCTATTGCTGAAGCTAAATCTGTAAGAGAAGCCGCTATTGCTAACGCTAAAGAAGCTTTAGAAGAGTCTTTAACACCTCATCTGAAAGATATGTTAGCTGCTAAACTACAAGAGATGGAAGATTCATCTGTTGAAGAAGAAGTAGTAAACGAAGTCGATGAAGATGAAGTTGAAGAAGCTAAAGACGACAAAAAAGACGAAGCAATTGAGGAAGACCTTTCAGGACTAGAAACAGTAACTGCTGAAGCTGAAGAAGAAGAAGCTGAGGATGACTCTGAAGAATCAGAGGACGAAGCTGAAGAAATCGAAGACGCTGGCGAAGAAGCTGGTGACGACGAAGCCGTAGATGGTGACGAAGATCTAGGAGACTTATCTGTTGATCAGTTTAAGGATATGATCAGAGACATCATAGCTCAGGAAATGGGCGGCGGTGCAGACGATATGGGTGCTGACATGGATGCTGGTGACATCGAAGGTATGGGTGATGAACCTGAACTAGAAGAACCATTAGCTGATGAAGAGCCTGTTGAAGATGAAATTGACGTACAAGAAGAAGAAATTGATTTAGACGAATTACTTGCTGAACTAGAAGCTACAGTAGCCGAAGGTGAAGAAGAGATTGAAGAAGTATCTACAGCTCAGTCTACTGAGGTACAAGACACTACTGATTCTCAAGCACAAGGTACTAACATCAATAGAGTAGTAAATGAAGAAGATCTTGCTCAAGCACTCGAAACTATCGAGCAACTTAAGAAAGACTTACACGAAACTAATCTATTAAATTCTAAACTTCTTTATGTTAACAAAATCTTCAAGGCTAATAATCTAAATGAAGCACAGAAAGTAAATATCATCGCTGCATTTGATAAAGCCGAAACGGTAAAAGAAGTAAAATTGGTTTTTGAAACTGTTTCTGAAAACGTTGTAACGAAAAAAGAAAATGTTTCTGAATCGAAAATCAAAGGAATGGCGTCTAAAGCTACAGGAACTACTGCTGCTAAACCAGAAGTAATTAATGAAGTATCAGATACCGTCCTAAGAATGCAAAAATTAGCTGGAATTATTAAATAATTTATTTTAAATTAATCATGGAAATTAACAACCTATTAGAAAGTTCAAACAACTACAAAAGCATGCAAGCTGATGCTAGTCGTTTGGCTGACAAGTGGAAAGCTTCTGGTTTGTTAGAAGGGATTGAGGATGAAAGATATGCCAACAACATGGCAATGATCCTTGAGAACCAAGCAAAACAAATCGTAGCTGAAGCAAACAACACAAACGCTGGAGGAGGATCCTTCACAGCAGGTGCAGGTGAGCAGTGGGCTGGAGTAGCTTTACCATTAGTACGTAAAGTATTCGCTCAAATCGTTGCTCAAGACTTTGTATCTGTACAACCAATGAATCTACCTTCAGGTCTAGTATTTTATCTAGATTTCAAATACGGTACCGCTACAAACGGACGTAATGACGGAGAAAACCTATACGGTAATGTATCTTCTGCATCTGCAAAGATGGGAGTTGATACTGACGTTGCTGGTGGTCTTTATGGAGCAGGAAAATTTGGATACTCAATCAACCAAGCTACAGGAACTGCAACTGCTGCAACAGTAGCTGCTGCAACTCTTGCTGACGTTGATTATGATCAATCAATCGCTACAGGTTCATACGAAACTGTAACAGTAGCCCTATCATCTATCTCAGGATATGATGCACAAGGAATACGTGCATTTGGTTTATCTGCTGCATCTGGATCTGCAACACTACATCCTCAATTTACGAAAATCTCTGGAGCTAACCTAGTATTAGTACAATCAGTTACTGGCGGGGTAGACAACGGAGCTAACGTACAAATCACTTATCACAAGCAACCAGTAGACAACGACAGAGGAGACTTTGAAGCTGATTCAACTGCTGCTGTAGATACTTCAATCTCTATTCCAGAAATTGACGTTAAACTTGCTTCTGAAGCAATTGTTGCCAAAACACGTAAGTTAAAGGCACAATGGACACCAGAATTTGCTCAAGATCTTAACGCTTACCACTCAATCGATGCTGAAGCAGAATTGACTTCACTATTGAGCGAGTATATTTCAATGGAAATTGATCTTGAGATTTTAGATATGTTGATCTCTGATGCTAGAACTACTGAAAGATGGTCTGCTGAGAACAACAAAGTATGGAATGGTACATCTTGGACTACTTCAACTTCTGATTTCTACAATACACAAGGACAATGGTTCCAAACTTTAGGAACTAAAATCCAAAAAGTATCTAACAAAATCCACCAGAAGACATTAAGAGGTGGTGCTAATTTCATCGTGACTTCACCTACAGTTGCTACAATCTTGGAATCTATTCCTGGATATGCTGCTGCTACAGACGGAGATCAGGCTGAATTCAATATGGGAGTACAAAGAGTAGGATCTTTGGCTAACAGATTCAAAGTATACAAGAACCCTTATATGACTGAGAACATTTTGTTGTTAGGATTTAGAGGATCTCAATTCTTAGAAACTGGAGCAGTTTATGCACCATATGTACCATTAATGATGACTCCATTAGTATACGATCCAGAAACCTTTACACCTAGAAAAGGTTTGATGACTCGTTACGCTAAGAAAATGATTCGTCCAGAATTTTATGGTAAAATCTTTATTTCTGACTCTACCTTAATATAGTAGTTAGATTTATATAGAAAGAAAGAGAGGTCCTATTTGGACCTCTTTTTTTATCTATTTATATTAAAACTTAAGTATGGCTAATGTAGTAATATGGAACGGATCAGCAACTTTCACTTCTGGTAGTTCTACTCCATTTGGATTTTATGATAGCGATTCTGATTTTCAAAATGATGCGATAAAGGTTGCTAAGTTTTGCGGTACTCGGTTAGGGTTTCCATTGATGGATGTCGAACTACAAGATGGTAACTTTTTTGCTTGCTTTGAAGAAGCAGTTACTACCTACGGTAACGAAGTATTTCAGTATAAAATAAGAGAAAATTATCTTAACCTAGAAGGAGCTCAAACAGGTAGTAACCTTAACAACAGGTTGGTGGAACCTACTCTCAATAGAGTAGTTAATATAAGTAAAAATTACGCAACTGAAGCAGGAGTAAATGGACTTATAACAAGACATACTGGTTCACTAGCAGTAACTTCTTCAGTTCAAGAATACGATTTAGATAAATGGGCTACTGATCAAGGTATTGACGGTGGAATAGAAATAAGAAAAATATACTATGAAGCTCCACCTGCTATATTAAGGTACTTTGACCCTTATGCAGGTACAGGTACTGGAGTACAGTCGTTAATGGATGCTTTTGATTTTGGTTCTTACAGTCCAGGGGTAAATTTTATGTTAATGCCAGTATCATTTGACTTAGCTAAAATACAAGCAATCGAATTAAATGACCAAGTACGTAAATCTACTTATACTTTTGAGTTAATAAATAATAGATTACGTATTTTCCCAAAACCTACTAGAGCATACAATCTACTATTTGACTACTATAAAAGAAGTGATAAAGATAATGCTTTTGATAATGAAAGTAAAGGGTTGGTTACTAATGTAGGAGAAGTACCTTACAATAACCCTAACTACTCACAAATAAACAGTGTAGGTAGACAGTGGGTGTTTAGGTACACATTAGCTTTAGCAAAAGAATTACTAGCATATGTTAGAGGAAAGTATCAAACAGTACCAGTTCCTGGTTCTGAAGCAACTCTTAACCAAGCAGACTTATTAGCAGACTCAAGAGACGAAAAAGATAAGTTAATGACTGAGTTAAAAGAGATGTTAGAACAGACTTCTAGACAAGCTCAGTTAGAAAGAAAAGCTAACGAATCTGAAAACTTAAGGAAAACACTAAGTGATGTTCCTTATACAATTTTTATTGGGTAATGAAGTTAAGTAAAATAATAGAATCTATAGAGTACAAAACTTTTGTTGCAATGACAAAGGTTGTGTTTAACGATGAATTGGGTAGTGCTCAAATTGGTGAACTATTAAGAGCTTTACCAGGAGTAACTACAGTAACATTGGTAAGAGAAGAAAAACCTGGAGTAGAAGTATTTAAAGTAAAGGTAATTACACAGAAAGGACCACAAGAAGCCTACGAATCATTTAAAAATAATGCTACATCTAAGTATAAAGATATATACACAGTTATGGTAGCAGAAAAATCAATAGAAGAAAAATAATGCTGTTTGGATCTAATAGAGATTTCGATTTACTGGTAAGTATTAACCGTGAACTACTCAAAGATATAGTAGAACAAGAAATACTGTACCATAAACTTAGTTTAGTTGACACTGATTTCAACCTTTACGGTGAATCACTGGAAAAATCCTATTATAACTCAGTAAAACTAAACTGTTTAATCACTAGAGGTGATCAAGTAGTTGATATCGAGGATTTTGGACCGAATTTAGGTAGAGAAGCATCATTTGCACTTTTAAGACCAGATCTAGAAGATGTAGACGTTGTTCCTGAGGTAGGGGATATAGTTCAATGGCACAACGACTATTACGAAGTTGATACCGTTAGAGAGAACCAGTTATTCTTAGGTAGAGACAAGAGTTACAACCTGACTCCATATGGAAAACAATTCGGAACTTCACTTTCTATAATTTTAGATTGTCACTTAACCAGAGCTGACAGAGTTGGCATATCAGAAGTAAGATAATATGGCTGAAAACAGAGGAAATCAAGTATCAAGAGCTGATGATGAAGTTAAAGACTTCAAAGTAGGTATTAAAGACATTGACACTGCTATTTTTTACTACTTTAACGAGGTTCTTAAACCAAATGTAATACAAAACGGTAAAAGAATTAACGTACCAGTTGTGTATGGCTCACCAGAAAGGTGGAAAGCTATGCAAGCAGATGGGTACTATAGGGATAAAAACGGTAAGATGCAAGCTCCTCTGATAGTATTTAGAAGAGAGAGTGTTGAAAGAAACAGGAACATAGGTAACAAGTTAGATGCTAACAACCCAAGTAACTACGGTGTATATAAACAAAGGTATTCAAAGAAAAATGTATACGATAGGTTTGGTATTATAAATAATAGAGTGCCTTTAGAAGAATATTATGCTGTAGCCATACCAGACTACGTTAATATTACATACGCATGTGTTATATTCACTGATTACGTTGAACAAAACAATAAATTAGTTGAAGCAATCAACTTTGCTTCTGATTCTTACTGGGGAGACCCAAAAAACTTTCATTTTAGAGCTATGATAGATAGTTTTTCAACATCTTCTGAAATAGTTCAAGGTAGAGATAGAATGGTTAGATCAGAATTTCAAATAAACCTGTTAGGACATATAGTTACAGACACTGTTAATGCACTTGCAGTCAATTCCAAGAAGTTTTTTAGTAAAGCTGCAGTAAAAGTTACTTCAGAAACAGTTAAAAATATAAATGACATCTAACAAATGGCTAGATTAGATACTTTACTATCGGGATCGTTAGCCTTTAGAGATAATGGCGTAGAAACAGTAACTCTTGTACCAAATAACACAGAGTTACAAGTAACCGGCTCTTTAAACATCAAAGGACCTCATCTACGGTTTGCTGGCACTGATATAGGTGTAAGACTTGCTACAGTAGAAGCAGCAACCGGTGAAACACCGTTAGTTCTAGGTGGACTTACTGTATGGTCGGCATCTCTTAACAACTTTACTCAATCTATAGCAGATGCAACTAGTTCCTATGCAGTTACATCGTCTAATTACTTTACCGGTAGTCAATATTTTAGCGGATCATTAATTCCTCAAGCTACACCATCAGGAAACGGTTTACATGATTTAGGTTCAGCAACCAATCCTTGGAAAGACCTGTATATCACTACAGCGTCATTAAATTTTGTTAGGGATGGCTCAATTGTATCGACTATTTCAGGTGAAGATGAAGGAATACGTGTCGGTAACATACTAATAACTACTTCATCAATAGGAGTAGTAAATGATTCAGGTGTAGTCATAGATACTGTATATGAAGCAAAGATATCGTCGTCAGGTGAGTTAGAAGAAGTAGGAAAACAATCTCTTCCTCTAGGTATAGTAAGTAGTTCTGCACAAATTGCTGACTTACAGTTTTTATCTTCAAGTATACAAGGTATAGTATCAAGGTCTGCTCAAATATCTGAGTTAGGTTTTGTAACTGCATCAAGATATAGTGAGATATTAGAAGTACCAGCAGGTATAGTATCATCATCAACACAATTAGCTAGTGCAATATCAGGAGCAGGAGCAGTAACATTTGTTACTTCGAGTAACTACAGTTTAAAAGAACTACAAGTAAATGATTACGATGCAGATGTAGCAGCAATCTTTGATGATTCTACAGGTAAACTCACACTTACATTCGGAACACCGGCTCAACCTTCATCTGTGTCCCTATCAACTTCAGGATTCGATACAGATAGATTTAACCAAACAGTAGATTCATACGATATAACAGCAACATGGAATAATGGAGGTTACACACTTTTAACTGCTTCTATTTTTGAAGGTAGCACGTTACTAACATCGGTAAATACTGGTACGTCTATTACTTTTCCAACTTCTTCGATAGGTAACCATACATATAAACTTACATACACTGCAAGTTCACCATTAGATAACACACTTTACAAAGAAACTGAAAATCTAAACAAAAATTTATCAAAAAGTAATCCTTCTGCTGCTAGTTTAACAACCACTCCTAATGTACAGTTAGGATATAGTTCAAATCAAATTGAACAAGGTGCTACAGGAAGTATTACATTTACTTCTTCATCTTCAGCTACATCTAATCAATGGCAATTAGATAGAACTGAAACAAATTTTAAAAGCCCTTATGCTATTACAGGTTCTGCAACAGGATCATCATCAATATCTATCATAGCTACAGCCTACTACGACTCTCCTTCAGGAGAAAATGATCCTGATACTAATACAACACGTACTACTACTAATACCTATAGTAAAATAAGAAGTGTAAGGTATGGGGCTAGTGCTTTAACTACATTTACTGTAGAACAGTTAGCTGATTTATCATTATGGGAAACTACAATAGGTGGTAATATAGGTACAATAGATAAAGGCAATACAAACCCTAGTGGGGACCAAGTGACAATAACATTTTCTGGTGATAAATACCATTACATAGTGTACGATAGTTCAAGAAGTAACTTATCTAATATCACAACAAGTGGATTTGGAGTACTAGGCCAGTTTAGTGTTACAACTATTGGACAATACAAGGTATATAGAACTAATACACTACAAGCTGGTGGTAACGGAAGTAGTATAACATATAATTTGACGTAAAATGGCAATAATTCTACCTGGCGGGTTTACCATAACCAACAACGAACCATCTGATGCTAGATTTAGTGTTGCAGATGCCGCCGCACGTTACGGATTATCTTCTGCTAACATATATGAAGGTCTTACAGTTTACCAACAAGATACAGACAGGTACTATCTACTTGTAGATACTTCTAATGTAGGCAATGTAGCAGGATGGAAAGAAATATCAACTGGAAATAACCTATCAGGTTCATCTATTATAGGATCTGACCTACTTAATTTACACAGTATAACTGGTTCTGTCAACTTAACAGGTTCGTTATCACTGGATAACTCTGATTTAGAGGTTACAGGTTCATTTGATCTCAATCTTAACGGTGTATCTGACTATTTTCAAATAAACATTGATGGTGAAGAAGCAGTAAAGGTAAACAACGAAGGAGTTTTACAATTATTCTCACAAAGTTCGGCTCCCACCCCTGTAGAAGGTGGTATGTATTTTGGAAATGATTACAATCTTTACTTGGGGGTAAATGAATAAACTAACATATTTATACATATAATAGTATCTTAACATGGCAAACTGGAAAAAAATAATAGTATCGGGATCTAATGGGCATTTAGCTAACTTAGACGTAGATTCCTTATCATCTGGTGTAGTAACTGGAGCTGCAGGTAACTTAACAACAACTGCAATCAATGGAAGTGGTAATATTTTAGCCACTACCGGTGCAACCGGCATACAAGCAACTGGTGCATTTACAGGTTCATTCAAAGGTGACGGTTCTGCTTTAACTGGACTGGCAACTAACTTAACAGTTGGTGCTGATACAGGCAATGACGACACGGTAGATTTACAAAACGATGTTTTAGAGTTTACAGGAGGTACTAACATTTCTGCTACAGTTAGTAATAATACTATTACATATAATTTAGGCGGAAGCATTTTATCAGCTTCAGCTATTTCTGCTCCATCCACACAGGGTCAAGTACAACTAACAAATAACGGAGCAGCACAAACAGCGATTACTGTTAACAGTTTAGGTACAACAGGTACTCCTACCTTTGGTAGTATAACAGTAACCAATGATGCAACTGTAAACGGTAATCTTACTGTAAATGGTTCACTTACTACACTAAGTACTACAAACACCAACATAAAAGATAAATTCTTACTACTTAATTCAGGATCTGCAACAATAGGTGATGAATCTGGTATTGTGTTTGGAGGTGCCAACGGTACTTCTGGTAACGGAGTAGGTCTTATTTGGAATGGTGACTATAACAGTAATGATGGACGTCTTGCTATCGCTAACAATGTAAATTCAGATGCTACATCTGCAACTGTTAGTTACTATGTTGGTGGAGTTTTCGATGGTAATGCATCTGCTGCTGCATCTGCACAGGCTGACCATAGAGGAAATATAAGAGTTGATTCTTCTGACGATATTTGGATATACGCATAAAATAAAAATATGGCTGTTAACATTAATGGCGATTTAGTTACAGGTAAAGAAGCTAGAGTAAAAATTACCGAAGAAAGTATAAGTAAGAGTAGTCTTAATATAAGAGATTTGGAATTTATACTTACCAAACTTAAATCAGCAACTTATAAAGGTACGGAATTTGAACATTTTTACTCTGTTTGGGTGAAACTATCTTCAAAATTACAAAGTCTTAAAACTAACAAATAGACTTAGCTTAACACAACTATTTATTGGTATATTATTGGCCCGAAAAGGGAAGTGGGCAGGCAATCCTGTAACCAACCATGATAAGAAAATATGCCAAACTGGAAAAAACTAATAGTTAGTGGCTCCGATGCCACTCTAAACAATTTAAATGTTACTAATGCCGTCACAGCATCATTCTTCAAAGGAGACGGATCAGCATTAACAGGAATTTCTACTGGAACTTCAAACTATACTGATTTAACAAACATACCTGAAGGAATAATTTCTTCTTCTACACAAGTAAGAACAGCTGTAGAAGCTGCTTCTGAT
>Ga0233432_10001671_pt1 | contig 21274 bp, 16 predicted proteins | sample SI_122_August201_6_FD_179870 | JGI IMG/M metagenome (GOLD analysis project Ga0233432, IMG submission 179870) | Seawater microbial communities from Saanich Inlet, British Columbia, Canada - SI_122_August2016_10_MG | ecosystem: Environmental > Aquatic > Marine > Inlet | place: Canada: British... | reverse complement strand
AATGAGACCTTCGTCTCGGTGTTTTTGACGGACATTCGGATCGGTGACTTTATCTGGAGCCAGTGAATAAACCAGTCCCCACCAAAGAAAGCCGTTGGCCTCAGCATCAACGAAGCTCATGTGAATGTATTGAGCGGCCACCAAGGCTTTGTCGTATTCGCTCAGACCTGGTTTCCACCCATAAGTGTGCCAGACATCATTGTTCCATTGAGCTCCTGTAGTTTCGGTCATCCAGAACCTTTTTTTGGGAAACTTCTCTTTCCTGATTCTTCCGATTTGACGCAAGTTTTCTTGAAGAACGGAAAGGCTTCCGTCCATGTCCTCCTTGTAGCTGTCGTACATATGATAGGCGACCAAGTCGACAGCAGGGCTGCGTATGGTGGGAAGAAATCGTGAAACCTCGGAACCCTTATAGCCGACATAGGCAAGGTCGGGAGCCGTGATCCGTGCTTTCAGGCCTGCTTTGTCGAGCCGTGGCTTGAGATGTTTTTCAATGAAGACTTTGAGTCTCTCGGGATCCCAGACACAGGTCTGGCTACCTACTTTGGAATAGTTTGTTTCGTTCTGTACTCCAAGCGTCTTAATAGGGATTCCCCATTCAAGGTACAATTTGGTCCGCTTGACGATCTCCTCTGCCCACAGGGCGTCCATGGCTGGTTTGAGCACATACTTGTCCCCGTTCTCATCTTCGACTATGTCGAGCCAGTCGGATACTTCCAGGAGGGATGAGGATCGGGGTTGCCAGAAAGTGAGCATGATCTCCAACTTCGGATTAAGCTCCATGGCACGTTGCAAAACTGCTTTATTATGATCGGTGATTCCCTTTCTGTTTACTTCGCCTTGAACCCGCAGAATGGTTGTATTGAGTTCTTGAAAGGCAATCTTTAGAGCTTCGTCGTCGGCATTGATTCCCCAAAATGCGATGGAGCCTCCAAAACCGTCGATGGGTTGCCTGAGTTTTTCCGGTGAAGGATCGACGATGAGAGCCTGCTTCTTTGTCGGGAGGTTGGGGCGGGGTGGCGTGGCAGTTGCTTCCCCTTTACGGTAGTTTGTGAAGACGGCCTCTTTTATCCGAAGCCCCAGACGTTCCTTTACGAGGGCCAAGGTCTCTACATATTTGGTTCCGTTCTTTATGTTTGAAACCTCGCCTGGGTCCGCGGAAATATCAGTCAGGACATTCGCCACGGTTTGATTATCGGCATCCCGCCATTCGGTGTAGCGGTAGTTCTTATGGTGAATACTATGCCCCATTAGCTTGAGGGCCGGGTATGAACTGTAGGCGTCAAGCCGGTGTCCTGCCTCCGGGTCATCTAGCAAAGCCCGAAAGCTTCTCCCTTGGCAATGATCGGGAGTTGGGGTGTCGGTAAGATCACAAAGGGTGGGGTAGAGATCGATCAGTTCGACCAGACGAGGCGTCTTGAGACCACCCTTGAACCGGTTGTCCCGAACGATAAGTGGTACTTTCGTGTCACACTCAAAATTGGTGTGCTTGCACCAGCTCGAATGATCCCCCAATTTCCAACCGTGGTCACCCCAAAGGACAACGATGGTGTTTTCGGCCATCCCATTTTTTTCCAGGCCGTCAAGGATTCTTCCGATGCAGGCATCGACATAACTAGTCGCCGCGGCATATCCGTGAAGGAGGCGTTTGTTGGTGGCGGAGGAGAAGTCCTTGGGGCTTTGACCTTCATAATCGCTGTATTTAGTCATTTCGGTGGCTAACTGATTAGCCGCAAACAGGGGATACCCAGGTGGGATTCCCTTGTTTGCCGGCATATTGAAATCTTCCCGACGATAAAGATCCCAGTATTTTTTGGGGGCCACGAAGGGGAGGTGTGGTTTAGTCAAACCCACAGCAAGAAAGAAAGGTTGCTCCTTGTTCTTGCCCAGTTCCTTGAGGATTTCCACAGCTTTAGCAGCTCGTAATCCATCGGCGTAGGTGTCGTCATGCACATCGGCACTTTCAGTCATGGGTCCTTTGGGCGGGTCGTTGCGATCGCCAGTTTTGGCTTCTTGTAAAGCTTTGTTGAGCAAAGCAATGTTTTCGGGTTTGGCATAGTGGCCTTTTCCCTTGAGGTTGACCCATTGGTCCCAATTTGCGGGATCCACCCCTGGTCCGGAATGTCCATGGTAGATTTTACCGAGGCCGATTGTCTTGAAGCCCTCGGCCCGGAAATGTTGATTCATGGTCTTGAGGGTGGGGTGTCTCTCCCGCCAGCCTGAGACATGATAAGTTTGTTCCTTCGTTAAAGTTGGATAAAGTCCTCCCATAATCGATACTCTCGATGCCCCACATACTGCTTGCTGGCAATAAGCTCGTTGGAAGAGCATACCAGTTGAAGCAAGACGGTCGATATTGGGTGTCTGGACCTTGGATCCGTAGCAACCCAACTCGGGTCTCAAGTCATCGATCGCCAAGAAAAGGATATTCGGTTTTTTGGAGTTTACCCGAGGAGCGGTTTCTGGAGCTTGTACAGGGTTGGAATTGGGTTTTGGAAGAGCGGCTTGGCGGCCACCATCGTTGCTCTCTCGGGAGCCCAGGCGGCAAAGGGAAGGCCCCTTGATGGAGTAAACCTGATCCCTTTTCTAAAAGGGGAGAACGACTCGCCTCCTCATGATGCAATCTACTTGAGGAAATTCGACCAGAACCGATTTGCGGTGCGTTTGGGGAAATTCAAAACCGTTATTCCTTGGAAGGGCGGGCCCCCTCGACTTTTCGATCTGGAAAAAGATATCGCGGAGACAAAGGATTTGGCCCGCGAATACCCCGCAAAAGTGGCCGAGATCGAATCCTTGCGCAAAAAATGGAATGCCGAGCTCGTCGATCCAACCTTTCTCGGGCTCATTCACAGCAAAGCCAAAAGAAAAAAGAAGAAGTGACTCGAGGGTTGGGAAACTTTTTTATTTTCCAGGAGTTGAATACTTATTAGGATGAATCTCGTGAAATTATTTTGTCTGTCTGTTGCGTTCTTTTTTGCCCTCTTGAACCCAGTCCTTTCGGAGGCGGCTGAAAAGTCGAAAAAGGGTTCTGCCCAAGAAGCAAAGAAATCTAAAAAAGGGAAGAAACAAAGGTCCCAAGCCAATCGGAATGCCCAAACTAGACCTTCCACGCAAACTCTTCCTTCCCTTCCCGCCATTCGAAACGCTCCTCCCGTCCGGCCGGACGGAAAGTTGCGGATGGAGGTAAGTCAGATCAAGACAGCCGCCTTGTGGGTGGACCGCTTTGTGGGTGACGCCCTTGCAAAGGCGGGCCAAAAACCGAACCTTCCTTCCGATGACTTTGTCTTTCTGCGTAGAATATATCTGGATGCCGCGGGAAGGATTCCTACGGACGACGAAGCATCATCTTTTCTCAAGAGTAAGGACCCCGAAAAGCGAAGGAAGCTGATCGATGAACTTCTTCTTTCGGACGGTTACCGGTCACATCTCTTTAATTGGCTGGCCGACCTTCTTCGGCACAAACAATCGATCAAGAGGACCAACTACAGCCATTACGAGAGATGGCTCAAGGATCAAATTGCCAAAAACCGACCCTGGGACCAACTCGTCTACGATTTGCTTTCCGCCGAGGGCACCATCGCCAGTTCCGGCCCTGCGGGCTACCTTCTGCGTGATCCCGGAATGCCGCTCGACAACTTGTCCAATACCCTCAACGTCTTCCTTGGAGCCAACGTGGCTTGCGCCCAATGTCACGATCATCCGTTGGCGGATTGGACGCAGCGCGAATTCTATGAATTGGCCGCCTTTTTTGGAGCTACCGACGTAAGTGACCGAGATCCCCGCAAAGTCGGAAACAGGCTTGGGAACGGACCGCTTACCAAACAGGATGTGATCAAGGCGGTGGCTCCTAATATGGCCCGTGTGCATACCAAGGGCGCTCAAACCTTGAAGTTCCCTCACGATTACGCTTATGACGACGTCAAACCCGGAAGCCCGGTTGAGCCCCTGCTTTTCGTCTGGGAATCGGGGGATGAAAAAGGTCCAGCTTACGCTGTAAACCTCAAGAATCCCAAAACTCTACGGTCGAGCTTTGCTCAGTGGCTTACCCATGAAAAAAACCCACGCTTTGCCGCCACGATCGCAAACCGTCTTTGGGCTCGAGCCTTTGGTTTGGGCGTCAAGGAACCTCTTGATGATTTGGACGACTTGTCCAAGTCTTCCAATCCCGCCCTTCTACAACTCCTCGGTCAAGTCATGGTCAAAGCCGATTTCGATCTCCGAGAATTCCAACGGGTACTCTTTAACTCCAAGGCCTACCAAGCCAAGGCCAGCGCGAGTCCTCCAATCGGGGAATTGGACGACTATCTTTTTCCAGGCCCTCTTTTACGGCGGATGACTGCGGAGCAGGCGTGGGATTCGATTTTGTCCCTTGTCGTGGGAGAGAAACTGGATTTTAGCAAAATCGACCGTTCTCACCGCGTGACCCGCTATGATTTTCCGTACGATAAAATGTCCCCGGAAAACGTAAGCAAAATGGTTTTGGCGATGAAGAAGAGCGGCCATCTAGACAAGGACGTAGGCAATCGCCTAAATGAGAAGGACTATGTTGAGGGCAAACGTCCTCCCAAGATTGGGAAGGATTTCCTCTTGCGGGCATCGGAGATGAGCCAGCCTGCCCGCGATGATCATTTCCTACGTATGTTCGGTCAGTCATCTCGGGAACTGGTCAACGATTCGAGTTCAGAGGGAAGCATTCCGCAAACCCTCATGCTGATGAACGGGGATATCCAGTTTATGCTTTCGGATAAGCAGTCCAGGCTATCTATCAAACTCAAGAAAAGCGGAGGTTTCGATCCCGCCGTACAATTTCTTTTCATGAGTTTCTTTGGTCGCCCGCCTTCCCCGGACGAATTGGCCGCCATTCGGGAAGCTCTGCAACAGGGGATGAAAAAGGAGGACCTGACTTGGGCGCTCTTCAATTCCACGGAATTTCTTTTTGTTCAGTAACGAAATAAACCATCTAAAACGTAATGACTGACTCCATTCTAGAAAGACGAACCTTCATCGAGAGATGCGCTCTTGGAGCCTTCGGGCTTTCCGTTCTGCCCGACTTGAGCGCGGCAGAACCAGTTGGCGGAGGGAACGGATTCGGCAAGGCCAAGCGAATCATCTTCCTGCAGGTCAAAGGAGGCATGAGCCACATTGATACCTTCGATCCCAAGACTGGTCCGAGTCAAGGGCCTGGGAAGGCAATCCGCACCAAATCGGATTACCAAGTCACCCAGTACTTGCCCGAAACCGCAAAGGTGGCAGACAAAATTTCTGTAATTCGCAGCATGACCGCAAAAGTCGGAGTTCACGGCCCGGCTCAGTACTTCATGCGAACCGCCTTCACCCAACGCAATACGATCAAGCATCCCAACCTCGGGGCGTGGGCTCAGCACTATCTCGGAGAAAGTCATGATACCCTTCCCTCCTCGGCTTGCATCAACTCCAGTCCAAAGTACGGAAACGGCTTTTTTCCAACCGCCTACAGCCCCATTCCCATTCTCAACCCGGACAAGGGCCTTAGGAACATCAAAACCAGAGGCGGTAGTGAAGCGCTCGGTGAACGGTTGGCCTTGTCGGAAAAACTCAGTTCTTTCTTTTCCAACCGTTACCCGGATCAGAACGTCAAGTCATACCGCGAGTTCTACGATAATACCCTCCGCCTCCTTCGAAGCAAGGATCTCGATTCCTTCGACCTTGGAAAGGAACCTGCCGCCATGCGTGAGAAATACGGCCTAAGCAAATTCGGCCAAGGTTGTCTTCTTGCCCGCCGCTTGGTGGAAACGGGCGTTCGATATGTGGAAGTGGCGACCGATGGGTGGGATATGCACAACAACTTGCAGGGTGACATGGAGGATTTGAGTCCCTCCTTTGACCAAGCCTATGCGGCTTTGATTTCAGACTTGGACAATCGCGGGATGTTGGATGGCACCTTGGTGGTTTTGGCCACCGAGTTCGGTCGTAAGCCTCAATTTAATGGAAATGGTCGAGGTCATTACCCGATCTGCTTTTCATCGGTACTTGCAGGAGGCGGGGTAAAACGCGGATTTGTTTACGGTTCGAGTGACAAGGAAGGGGCCTACCCCGATAACCCGGTAACGGTTCACGATTTGCATGCCACCATCGGATGGGCGGCTGGTCTGCCTCTTAAGAAAGAAGTACTTTCCTCGTCGGGGAGACCCTTCTTCGTCGGAGGAGCCAAGGCCAAGCCTGTTCAAGGAGTTTTTGCCTGACCCCTCATAATGGGCTCATTAAAGGAGCTGCATGCCGTGGTCTTCGATATGGATGGCGTTATCATTGATAGCGAACCCAACCATTACCGAGCCATTTGCGAGGCCATCGGAGAAGAGATGACTCTGACTTACGATGATTTTCTTTCGAGGTTTGCGGGAAGCGACGAACGCTATGCGATGGGACAAATGGCAAAGGAGTTGGGCATTCCATACGACGAGAATTTGTTTCAGGAATGGTCGAAAAGAAAAGCCGAGGCTTATGCCCAATTCGTTTCGGAAAGTGCAACGCCCATGCCTGGTGCAGTTGACTTTGTGCTTTCCGTTTCCCGCGAATTACCAGTTGGACTCGCCACGAGCTCACGCCGGTCCGACGTCGATACCGCCCTACAGGTTATGGCTGGCGGTCGGTTGGAGGGAGTTTTTCAAACGATCGTTACTGCGGAAGACGTGGCAATGCCCAAACCCGATCCTGCAACCTATGCCAAAGCAGTTGAGAACTTGGGGGCCAAGCCAAGTGGTTGCCTTGCCTTGGAGGATTCCCCGAATGGTGTTCGTTCCGCCAAGAGGGCAGGTTTACGCGTGGTTGGAGTTTCCGCCATGCACGGGTCAGAGAAGCTTTCTGAAGCGGACGTAGTGGTTCCTGATTTGAGGGGAGCCTCGCTTGGCAGGCTTTACTCTTGGCTGGATTGATCCGGGGTCTTTCATCTGATCGGAAATTCTTTCGTATTGCCAGTACCTCAAGCGTCCTTTGGGAAAAGGACCCTCAAACGACGTGATTGAGCGCTTGAACCACATTGAGAGCATCATTTCCGATACTCTCCATTTCATTGAGGATATCGACATAGATCATCTCTGCCTTGAGGTTTTCCTTATCCTGCATTCTTTTGACTGCTGCTTTGCGCAATGATTTCCTGGAGGCGTCAATTCGGTCTTCGATGGCTTCCGCTTTTTGTATGTCCGGGATACTTCCATCTTTGAGATGAGTTTGGTATAATTCCATGAAATCGAGAATTTGTTCGGAAAATACTTTGATCTCCCGTTTGGTTTCCTCGGGTAAAGTTCTGTTTTTGCGATACTTGCGGTGGGCCAGTTGAACGAGGCGGTGACAGCAGTCGCCAATGTCTTCCAATTCACCGGTTACCCTGAGAAGAGAAGTTACGCGGAGAGCCCTCTCGCCTGCCAGGCTCTCGGTCGTGCAATGGATGAGGGTCTGGGTAATATCAAAGGCCAGTTCATCGCATTTTTCCTCGAGCTCTATAAGCTCCTTGATCAAATGGCCTTTGTCTTCTTCCGGGCTCTCGAACACCTCGACAAAGCCTTCGAACATGTAACGTGAGATAGCCGCCAACCTGTTGATTTCCGCTTCCACAAGGGCCAAGTTGAGCTCTCCCGTTTTGGGTAGTACCCCAGATCCTTCGTAGTGTAAAGCTGCCAGACTCCCCGGTTTGGGAGCCTCTCCGTCCGTGGTCTTTGGTTTTACTATTCGTTCCACCAACCTTCCCAAGTGGGGGGTGAAACCGATCAGGAGTACAATGTTTGTCAGGTTAAAGAGGGTATGGAATAGAGACAAATGCAAGGGAATGTTTTTATCAACGATCGCTTTCTTGGCTTTTGCTATGTCATTTTCGGTGGGTTCGCCCTGGAAATCATTGTCGACAAGATAGGCAGTCGCTTCTACCTGAGTGACGTCGTCCAGGTAAATGGATCCAGGCCATATCCAGTCTACCATTCCAATAAAGGGATAAAAAAGAAGTAACATCCAACAGACCCCTGCTATATTGAAAATGAAATGGGCTCTGGCGGCCCTTTTAGCGTTAATGTTGGCTCCAATGGAAGCGAGCCAAGCCGTTACTGTGGTCCCGATATTTTCTCCCATCACGATGGCCGCGGCGATTTCAAAATCAATCCATCCGTTGATCGCTACGATGATGGTGATCCCCATGGCGGCCGAGGATGACTGGACTAAGATGGTAAGGAACACTCCGATCACCAAGAAAATCAGTACCGAACCAAATCCATAGCTATTAAGTTGTTCGATGAAACCTTGAATGCTGAGGACTAACTCTTGATCACCGGGGTCAGGGCTCTTGAGCAAACTCTTGACGTCGGGTACGGCGTTTTTGAGTTCGCTCAAGCCAAAGAAAAGCAAACCGAATCCGACGAGGAACTCTCCCGAGTGCTTAAACTTCGGCTTGCTCGAAAAGACCAAGGGCAAACCAATTCCGATTATCGGCAAGGCGATCTTGGAAAGGCTGAATTTGCCTATGGTTGCGATGATCCACCCGGTCAGCGTAGTTCCAAGGTTTGCCCCCATGATTACCCCGATCGACTCAATGAGGGTAAGGAGTTGGGCGTTCACGAAACTGACGACCATAACCGTGGTGGCAGACGAGGATTGGACCAAGCAAGTAACCAACAAGCCTGTTCCCAACCCATAAAACCGGTTTTGAGTCATTGTGGCCATGATCCGTCGCATGCCCTCTCCGGCAACTTTTTGGATGCCCTCGCTCATCACCCGCATTCCGAACAAGAAGATTCCCAGCCCCCCCAAGATGTAAAGAAGGCGAACAATGAAGTCCCAAGTAGTTACGTTTCCCATGATAAGTGTCTTTTTTTAGTGTTTTGAGGGATGGGGTAGGGGAAAGCTTGGATTACCAGCTGATGCGAAGGCCGGAAGTGTATCCCCAACCCTCGTAGACTTCCGTTCCCAAGTTGTCCATTTCCGTGTACTGGATGGCATTCTGCCATTTCAGTTTGTGCCCATAGAAGAAATAATTGATTCCGAAAAAGTATTCCTGCATCTCATCACCCCGACCAGCGAGATCACGCTCATAGCGGGTAACGTCGACATCGAGAGGATCTTCGCTTTCCACATGAGTGAAACTAAAAACACCCTGTACTTGCTCGGTGAAATCATAAAAAGGCATGAGTTGGATGCCCCAAACGTCACTTTGCGACCCATATCCGCTGGAAAAACTTAAGTCGCCCCAGAAATTGAGTTTTCCTTTTTGAAGTTTTGTAACGATGGAAAAAGCATTTTTGTGGTCGGGCGTTTGATTCAGAGGGTCTTCTTCTTGCATCATCAAATCGAACCGAACCAAGGCCTCGTCAAACTGATCGGTCTCATCGAAATTGTAGCCGACCGAAACGAGCCCGAAAGAACCGTAATCGAAGGCCTCGTCAAATTCCGGACCTTCGTCGCTCGAATAAATGCCCGCGAGGTAGTCCCACTTGTCACGGCTTCCGGAGATAGAAGCACCCGTGAAATATTCGTTGGTAAACCAGATGTTTCTGGCGATTTTACCCCGTTCGAGTGTGTAAAGCTTCTTGGATGAAGTGGATCCGTGGAGGGTGAAGGGTGCGGATTGCTTGCCGACTTTTACCTTAATTCCTGAATCAGTGGACCAGGAGAGGTAGGTATCGGTAAGGTTGCGGTAAAGAGGTTCTGGGCGGTTGAGGTTCATGTTGGCCTCGGAATGCAGGGTGATTCCTCCGAACAGGCTGGCTTTGAAGCCGAACCGCAAACGACGCCATTGGGAATCGGTGTCGGAAGAACCATCCACGTCATTCTCAAAACTGTGGTAGTCCCCTTGAAGGCGACCGGTTAGGGCAAACTTGTTTACGATTTCGTTGTCTTGGTTTTCATAAAGGACGACTTTGCTCCAGAGCTTATCATAGGAATTTGCGTCCTGTGAGAAACTCACTCCGCAGAGGATAACGCTAGAAAAGGCACAGTTGAGGAATCTTAGGGGTCGGTAATGAAGGAAGGACATGATCATGATTTCTTACCCTAATGAGTTTTCATTACGCAATCGGGACGTAATTGTTACAATTACGTTACAATTTGGTGTTGGGAATTAGGGTTGGATTCGATCCAGACGGGTGGATTACCCTTCAGGATTCGATCGGAAACCGAAAGGAAAAGACGGAACCCTCCCCAAGCTTGCTCTGAACTACAATGTCCCCTCCGTGTGCTTCGATGATTTCGCGTACAATACTGAGACCTAATCCAGTGCCGCCCCGTTCCCTTGAACGTCCCTTGTCCAAGCGGTAAAATCGTTCGAAAAGCCTGTCCAATTCCTCTTCGGGAATACCCTCTCCATCGTCTTGGATCTTGCAGACCACTAATTCCCCAGTTGAGTCGACGCTGGCCTGGATGTTGATGGTAGTCAGGTTTTCGGCATGCACCGTTGCGTTCTCCATCAGGTTTTCGAAAACGCTGATCAGTTTTTCGGAATCTCCGATGATCAGTAACGGTTCGGTTGGCAAATCAATACAAAGACGAGGCGTGTCTTTCTGGAGCCTGGATTTGAAGTCCTCGCCGATCTGATTGATCAAGTCGGAGAGGTCGACGGTTTGCTTTTCCAAAGTGACGTCGAGCGCTTCCAGGCGGGCCAAGGAGAGCAAATCCTCGACCAAGGAATTCAGACGCTTTGAATTTCTCTGGATTTTGAGAAGGAAATTCTTTTTTTGTTTTTCGCTCAAGCTTTGGTAATCTTCAATCAAGGTTTCTGAAAAGCCTTTGATAATGGATACCGGGGTTCGTAATTCGTGTGATACATTTGCGACGAAATCTCTGCGAACTTGTTCCTGTTCGTCCCTGCTTTGCCGGACGCCAGGTCTTCCTTTCGCCCAAATCGATTGTTCTTTTTTCCGGAATATTCTCCAGAAAGCGAATAACCCGGCTAGCAAAAAGCAGCCAAGCAGAACAAACAGCCAGACGTCGACAAACATGGTATTACCCGATTTTCTCGCTCAGACGATAACCCACCCCGCGGATCGTCTCGATTTCGAGTCCCGAGTCTGAGATCTTCTTTCGCACTCTGCGTATGTGTACGTCCACGGTTCGGGTCTCAACCTCGGCATCGAATTTCCACACGCCGAGCAGGAGATTGTCCCTCGTTTGTACCCTGCCTTTGCGCTTGAGGAAATAATGAATCAGCTTGAATTCCGTGAGGGTGAAATCAATTTTCTCACCAGCGATCGAAATGCTATGGTCATCCTCGTCGAGCATGAGTTTACCAAGCATGATTCGTGAACTGGTATCGTTTGTTTGATCGGCCAGGCGTTTCAAAATAGATCTTATCCGTAAGACAAGTTCCTGTGAATCAAACGGTTTGCCCAAGTAATCGTCCGCACCTTGTTCTAGCCCTTTGATCCTGTGCTCCACTCCTGATTTTGCGGTAAGCATAATGACGGGCACTTTTTGCAGGAGGTTGTCCGAACGAATCATCCGCAAAAGTTGAAATCCATCCAGGTCGGGCATCATGACGTCCAAAATAATCAATTCCGGATTGAAATCCCTCGCCTTGCCCAACGCCTCGAAAGGGTTGTTGGCGAATTTCACCTCAAACCCCTCTTTGCCCAATTGGTAGTGCAAAAGATCGGTCAGGTCCTTTTCGTCGTCCACGACGAATATCCTTATCCGTGATGTCATGAGTAGCCGCCGATTCCACGGTGCGGACACTCAAATGGCAAGTTTCATTTCAATGAAGGTTCTTCTTTGAAGGTACGACTGCCATACCGATATCTCGGCAAATCTGCGTCACAAAACACGTATTCGCCAAGCTGGGTAGAGGAAAGCAGTTTCCTCAACCTCGTTATTTCATTTCCTTGCGGAGGTTGATCCATCTGTTGGACTTCCTAAGCTTACCTTGAGTTTGTAAAAATCAACGGATGGAAATGTCACGTTTATGTAAAAAAACCAATTTCATCCAAAATAGTATCTCATCGGGATTGACGTTTGGCTAAAGACTCAAAAGCCTCGTTTTTAGTTATGAATGACCGACTCAAACTTCTTTTTCTTTGCACCGGTAACTCCTGCAGAAGCCAAATGGCCGAGGGGTGGACGCGTCACCTCAAGGGAGAGGTGGTGGATGCCTACTCGGCGGGGATAGAGACCCACGGGTTGAATCCGCATGCGGTGAAGGCCATGGCCGAGGCAGGGGTGGACATCACCTCGCAACGATCCGAAAATATCAAAGACTTTGCCGATCAAAAATTGGACTTTGTGGTAACTGTTTGCGGACATGCTCACGAAACTTGCCCGATTTTCCCCGCCGATTGTCGGGTGGTTCACGTCGGATTCGAGGATCCGCCCAAAATGGCCCGCGAGCTAGCTGAAGGGGGGGCGTCGGAAGAAGAACAGATGAATTGCTACCGCAAGGTCAGGGATGAGATCAAGGCTTTCGTCGAGACAATTCCTGAGGTTCTGAAGGAAGGCAGTTGAAAAGTTGATTCCACAACGGGCCCGAAATTGATATAAGGAATCCTATGGCTAAATATGCTTCAGAATTTTTAGGGACTGCGATTTTATTTTGTGCGGTGGTGGGTTCGGGAATAATGGGGGAGAACCTCAGCTCGGAAAACGACCAGGTGACCTTGCTTACCAATACCCTGGCCACCGTGTTCGCCCTTTATTTTCTGATCAGCTCATTGCAGCCTTTCAGCACCCATTTCAACCCGGTGGTTTCGTTTGTGTTCTGCCTCAAGGGAGAAATCTCGGTCAAGACCTGCTCCGCCTTTGTTGCCCTGCAGATCGCCGGAGCCATTTGCGGCGTGATGCTCGCCAACTATATGTTTGGCATCGAGCCTGTTAATTTCTCGGAAAAAACGAGATCGGGTACGAATATATTCGTCAGTGAGGTCTTCGCGACTTTCGGGCTACTGCTCGTGATCCTTTTATCGAACAAGGAAAAAGTCGCAGGCGGAGTGGCCGCCTACATCGGGGCGGCTTACTGGTTTACTTCCTCCACTTCCTTTGCCAACCCTGCGGGGTCGATCGGGCGGGCCTTCTCGAATACCTTTGCCGGCATCAACCCCGATGACGTGATTGCTTTTTGCGGAGCTCAAGTGATCGGAGCCATGATGGCCTACCTGCTCCACAAACGAGTGTTTGCCAGTAGTTGATTGTACTTGGCTGAAGATCGAAGGCATTCGAGCCTTTGCGCGCTAGTTTTATTCAAGATACGAGATTGATGATTCGATCACAGTATGTTGATGTAAGTTTCGCTTTCGACACTTCTTCCCATTGCAAACAAAAGTAAAACTATGCCTGATAACACACTCCTGATTGTAATTTGTTCCGTTCTCGTATTAGCCCTCCTTGGTGTCATCATCTATTTTGTCCTAAGGTTTATGCGCGGTTCCATCAAACTGACCATGCCGCAAACCTCCTTTGGTGCCGGACAAATGATTTCGGGAAGTTTTGACCTGCTGACCAAGAAGGCTATCCAGGGAAACCAACTGGTCGTGACGCTCCGAGGAGTCAAAGTTACGGAATACCGAGACAATGACGGAGATAAAAAAACCAGGACGGATGAAATTTACCGCGATCAAGTCGTTCTGGAAGCCGCCCGCCAATACCCTGCGGGCCATTCTGATCGTCATGATTTTCAAATTTCAACCCCCAACGTTCAATCTCCCGAATTCATGAATTCGGGACTTGGGCAAACCTTGGTGTCTGCCTTCAGGTTACTCAGCGACAGACGGACTCGAATCAAGTGGAAGATCGAAGCTCGTTTGGACGCCAAGGGCATTGATTTGGCCGACAGCCAAACCATTCAACTGAATCTCGGTCAGTTCTTCTGACGGCCGGGTGAAACCCTTTTTCCATCCATCGTCGTTCAAGTATCCGAATCCATGATCCAAAAATTTGTTTTTTTCTTACTTCTTGCCTCCCTCTCTTCCGTGGTCGCCCGTCCATTGCCCAATGTCTTGTGGATCGTGGTCGAGGACCAGTCCAAGCACTATGGTTTCAATGGCGAAGCCTTGGTAAAAACTCCCGTTTTGGACAAACTTTGCAAGGACGGGGTGCGCTTTGCCAACGCCTCGGTCACCGCTCCGGTCTGCTCGACCGCCCGCTCCGCCCTGATAACCGGAATGTTCCAAACCAGCATCGGTGCCCACCATCACCGCAGTGGTCGTGGCCAACTTAAGATTCAAAAGCCCGCTCACGTCAAATTGATCCCCGAGCTGTTCAAGGAAGCCGGGTATTATACCTGCCTGGGCACCATCGGCCACGTCGCCGGCACGATCAATCCCAAGCACAAGGGTAGGCTGGGGAAGTCCGATTATAATTTCGAGTGGGATCCTTCCGTTTTCGATGCCGGGGAATGGTCGGGCCGTAAGAAAGGCCAGCCCTTCTTCGCCAAGATCTGCCTGAGCGGAGGCAAGGCCCGCTCTCAAGCCCGCTCTTCCAAGGACATCTCGCATGTGGAAGCATCCAAGGTCGCACTTCCTCCCTACTATCCCCGGCACCCAGAAGTGTTGGAGGATTGGGCGGCTTACCTGGACACCTTCAGCCTAGTGGACATACAGGTCGGGCAGATCGTGGATCGCTTGCAAAAGGAAGGCGAATTTGAAAACACGGTTATCTTTTTCATCACCGACCATGGGGTCAGCCATGCCCGGGGCAAGCAGTACTGTTATGATGAAGGGATGATGATTCCCTTTTTCGTTCATGCCCCCGGAAGGGTGAAGGGCGGCATGGTCCGGAAGGATCCCGTTCTACACATCGATTTGGCGGCCACCTCGCTTTACTTTGCCGGAATCGAAATCCCCGGATACATGGAAGCCCGAACCCTTTTCGGACCCGATGCTCAAGCCCGTAAATTTGCCGTAAGTGCCAGGGACCGCTGCGACGAGACCTATGACCGCATTCGAGCGGTCCGTACTCAGCGCTTCAAGTATATCCGCAATGGTTACCACGAGCGCCCGCATTTGCAACCCTGTGCCTACAAGGACAACAAACCGACTTACCTTGCGATCCGCGACTGGGGAAAGAATGGCAAGCTCAACGAGCTTCAGCAAAGACTTCTTCTTTCCCCGAACCGGTCGCCCGAGGAACTGTACGACCTGAAAACCGATCCCTGGGAACTCAAGAACTTGGCCAATGACCCCAAGCACGCGAAGACGCTCCTCAAAATGAGAAAGAGTCTGGACCAGTGGATCAAGGAAACCGGAGATCAGGGCCAAAAAGTCGAGTCGATGAAGATGTACGACAGTGACATGAAAATCTATATCGACGGCCAGGCAAGCCGGGGCAGACAGGAACGGGCTGATGAGATCCGGGCAAACGTCGACCAGATGAAAAAATGGTGGAAGGAAGGGAAGTAGACCCCAAGTCTATGCACTTTCGTCAGAGTGCTGCGGCATAGCTTTCTTATGTGTCCATCGGCCCAACCTTGTGGCCAAATCGTTTTGTCCGAGAGCCTTTAAAGTTGATGGCCTTGCTAGAATGCCTCTAGGTTTCGGGGGTTCATGAAGCTTGTTCTAGCATTTGCCTTTGCCAGCGCTGCTTCCCTCTTGGCGGGGGAGTGGAATACCAGCTTGAAGCCTTTTCTCGAACTGCACTGCTATGATTGCCATGGGGACGGAGCCAAGAAGGGTGGCCTGGCAATGGACGAACTTTCCGACGAGTTGGATGATCCGGCGGTCTTTGAGAAATGGGAACGGATCCATGACCGGGCCATCAGCGGTGAGATGCCGCCTAAAAAGGTCCTGGAAAGACCAGTAGAGAAGGAGCTTGAGGATTTCAGCCGGGTTTTGAGCAAACCTTTGATTGACGCACATGCATATTCAAAGGGGACGGTTCTTCGAAGATTGAATCGCAAGGAGTACGAAAACACCCTCAATGACCTGATGGGCACGAATTTGAGATTGGGCTCCCACTTGCCTGAAGATGGCAGATCCCATGAATTTGACAATGTGGGCGAGTCGTTGAGTCTGTCGATGGAGCACCTAAAACAGTACCTGCATACGGCTGGTCTGGTATTCGATCAGGTAGTCAAGCAAGTGGATCATCCCTTGCGGAGCAAAGAGAAAAAAATCTCTTTTCGGGAACAAACTTTGAAAGCGCACCTTGGCAAGCAGTGGAAAAAATTAGACGACGGGGCGATTGTTCACTTTTACGGAGGAAATTACCCGACGGGTCTGCTTCGCGAGTCTCGGGTTACCAAGAGCGGGCTCTACCGCTTTCGTATCAATGGCTATGCTTATCAGTCAGAAAAACCGTTGACCTGCCTGCTGACTGCCGAGAGTTATGCACCTGGCAGCAAGAAAGAAATCGTGGCTGCTCCTGAGTTTGTTTCTTCAAAACCAACCGCTTTTGAAATCAAGGTGTGGTTGGATGATGGATACATGATCAAGTTCGATCCTCAGGGCATTTACCGAGTTCCCGGCTTTGAGCATCTCGACGTGAATGAATATGAAGGAGCCGGATTTGCGTTTCTCGGTGCGGAAATCGAAGGACCCTTGCGGGAGGGGTATCCCCGTTATGGATACGACCTTCTTTTTGACGGGATCGAAAGAAGGGAAATTCCTCCCTCCAATCCCAGTCACCGGGATCAGTCCTGGTACAAACCAAAGTTTGAACTTTTTTGTGAAGACGAAAACAAAACCATCGATCGCTTTCTGATGAGGATGGGCGGTCTGGCTTTTCGCGAAGCAGTCGAATTAGACGAAATGGAGGCTTACCGGCAGCTTTACTTTGCGGAAAGAGCAAAGGGAGAAAGCATTGACATCTCCTTGCGAACCTTGTTCTGCTCCCTTTTTTCCTCACCTCGCTTTCTTTTTCTCCATGAAAAAAAAGGCAAGCTTTCTGACCGACGAATCAAGGATCGCATCCGGCTCTTCCTGACGAGGAGCGTTTATGACTCTCACAGATCCACCAATAAGCCAAAAGTCACCGGTTTACGGAAATATTCCGAAGCACTGGTAAAGAACAAAAAATTCGATCGCTTCGTTGAGGACTTTACCGACAACTGGCTGGACCTGAGGAATATAGATTTCACTTCTCCCGATCGTACCTTGTTTCCCGAATTCGACCATTACCTAAAATATTCGATGCTCGAAGAAACGCGTGCCTACGTGCGGAGGATGTTCCTCGAAAATTTACCTATATCCAATTTGGTTCAGTCTGACTTTGCCATGCTCAATGAACGACTTGCTCGGCTTTACGGAGTGGAAGGGGTGATTGGTCCGGAGATTCGCCCGGTGTCTCTCCCGGCAGGTACGCCACGGGGAGGTTTGCTTACGCAGGGTAGCATTCTCAAGGTCACGGCAAACGGAACCAATACGTCACCCGTTTTGCGCGGCGTTTGGGTGATGGAACGAATTCTCGGGCAAACTCCTTCACCACCGCCCCCTGGTATTTCAGGCGTCGAACCGGATATACGGGGAGCGGATACCCTTCGTGATTTGTTGGAAAAACACCGATCTATGGAAAGTTGTCAAGGATGTCATGCCAAGTTTGACCCATTGGGTTTTGCCTTGGAATCCTTCAATCCGATTGGGGGATACCGCGACTTTTACCGATCATTGAATCCATCGGTTCCTCGGATCGAGCGCAAGGTCCGAGCCCAATCCGTTCGCTACAGAAAAGGCCCCGCGGTCGATTCCTCCGGGAATTTTTCGGACGGAGAGCCCTTTGAAAACATTCATGAGTTTATGGACGAACTTGCTGGAAATGATTCCGTTCTTGCCCGTGCATTCGTTTCCAAACTTTTGACTTTTGCCACGGGTCGTGAGCTTGGCTTTTCGGATCGGGATGAAATTGCTTCCATTGTTTCGAGCTGTTCCGCTCACGACTACAGGACCGCAGATCTCTTGCATGCGGTTCTTTCATCGAATATAATTCAGAACAAGTAAACGCCATGATTCACGTATCCACTAGCCGGGGAATGTCGAGAAGATCCATTTTGATGGGAGCTGGGGTCACCCTTGCTCTTCCTCTTCTTGATGCAATGAACCCGGTCTTCGGGAAAGCCTCGAAAGTATCTTCATCCCCCAAGAGGTTCGTGGCGATGAATGCGGCGCTTGGCTTTCATGGTCCCAGTCTCTTTCCAGAGAAGGAAGGCAAGGATTACAAGAGCACTCCATACCTTGAGATTTTAGATGATTTCCGATCCGACTTTACGCTGTTTTCAGGCCTTTCCCATGCCAATCAGCAGGGAAGTAGCGGACATGCTTCGGAAATGACCTGGCTGACCGGTGTAGAGCGACCGGGCCTTGCGGGTTTTAAGAATACCATTTCCATTGATCAAGTCATGGCTCGAAACATAGGGATGTCCACCCGCTTTCCCTCTTTGAATTTGGGGACCGGAGGAGGCGGGCAATCGATTTCATGGGATGCCAATGGAGTTTCCATTCCCTGTCAGTCCTCTCCTTCCAAAATTTACCGGGAGCTTTTTGTCCAGGGTACGGCAAAAGAAGTCGAGCAACAGGTGAGTAACTTGAATCGTGGCAAAAGCATTTTGGACGTGATCTTGGGAGATGCCAGATCTTTGCGTTCGAATTTGGGACATAAGGATAAAGAGAAGCTCGATCAATATTTCAGTTCCGTTCGTGAATTCGAAATCAGGCTCGAACAGAACAAAGAGTGGGCCCGGAAGCCAAAACCGGACGTCAGCTACGAAGAGCCCAAGGACGTTCAGGACCGCTATGACCTCTTGGCCAGACAAAAACTGATGTATGACTTGATGACGCTCGCAATTAAGACCGACTCCACCCGCGTGATTACTTTTTCCTTGGGTGCTTTCAATGCCGTGCCCACGAATATTGATGGTGTCAAAACCGATTGGCATAACCTTTCCCATCACGGAAAGGATGAGAATAAAATTGATGAATTGGAAATGATTGAAAAAGAGGAGTTTTCGCTCTTTGCCGACTTTCTGGGGGATTTGAAAAATCATAAGGAAAACGGCTCTTCACTTCTTACGAATACGGCTGTCCTTTTTGGCTCCAATCTTGGCAATGCGTCCTCTCATGACTGGCGTAATTTACCCATTGTTTTGGCTGGCGGTGGCTATAAACATGGTTCTTACGTCACCCATGACAAGGACGACAACACTCCACTGTGCAACCTCTTCGTCCCGCTCGTCCAGCGCATGGGCGTGAAAACCGAGAAATTCGGCAGCAGCACCAAGTCCACCATCCGTGGACTGGAGAGCTAGAAATTTCCTTTTCTTCCGATGCATTCCACAGAAGGCAGTCGAATCGGGTTCATCGGGTTGGGAAACATGGGCAAGCCCATGGCCCGCCACCTGATGAGAGCGGGTGCCCGTATCACGCTTTTCAACCGGAGCAAGGAAGTTCTTGAGGAACTGGCCGGCGAAGGGGCGGATGTTGCCTCCTGCCCGCGTGAGGTTGCGGAGAAAGTGGGGAGTGATCTGATTTTTCTCAGTCTGCCCAATGCAGGTTCCGTTACCGAGGTGGTGGAAGGTAAGGAAGGACTTTTTGAGGGGTTGACTGCCGGTTCAAAGGTCGTGGACATGGGAAGCACCGCGGTCGAGCCTACGAGGGCTTGGCATGAGAGAGCGATAGAGGTGGGTTCCGATTGGGTGGACGCTCCGGTATCCGGCGGACAAAAAGGGGCCCGCGAGGCAAACCTTACCATTATGGCGGGGGGCAGGGAGGAAAGCGTGGAGGCTCTCCGTCCCGTACTTGAGGTTCTTGGGACGACCCTTACCTACATGGGCCCGAGCGGGGCAGGGCAATGCGCCAAGTTGGCCAACCAGATTATCGTAGCCTCGACCATCGCCTCCTTGAGCGAAGCTTTTCTTCTGTGCGGGGAGAACGGGGTCGACTTGAAGGCGGCCCGGAGCGCTCTGCTCGGGGGGTTTGCCCAAAGCAAGATTCTCGACCAGCACGGACTCAGGATGATCGAGGAAGATTTTGAACCCGGTGGCACGGCGATCAATCAGCTCAAGGATCTGGTGGAAGCCTCCAGGGTGGCGACGGCTGACGGCTTGAACCTACCGATGCTGGAGACCAACAAGAAACTTTGGGAACGGATGTTGGAAGACGGGCTTGGCGAGCTCGACCACAGCGGCTTGTACGAGTGGTACCGACAGTCCTTGGAAAAAGAACGGGGGAGCGAATGAAGCTCATCGTTACGGGAGCCGGTGGCTTTATCGGCACGCAACTCGTAAGGGAACTTTGCCAAAGGGGTACTCTAGCCCTTCAGCCCTCGGGGGAGGTCAGAATCAGCTCGATCGTGGCTGCCGATCTGAGCATTCCGGAGGAGAGTCGGAAGGGCTTGCCGGATTGGGTTTCCTTCGTCGAGGCGGATCTGTCGACCGATGAGTCGGTGGACTCGATCATTCCAAAGGAGGAGGATTTTTTGCTCTTTCACCTCGCCGCCATCGTGAGCGGAGACGGAGAAAGGGACTTTGATCTTTGCATACGGGTGAACCTCGAGGGAACGGTCAAGTTGCTCGAGGCTTGCCGGAATTCTCGCGGGCAGGCCCGTGTTGTCTTCGCGAGCAGCCTGGCGGTCTTCGGCGGTGAGTCTTGCCCGCCTGTGGTCGGGGACGAAACCAAGCCTTTGCCCCAGACCACCTACGGGATGACCAAGCTGGCGGGCGAGTTGATGATCAACGACTACTCCCGCAAGGACTTTCTGGACGGTCGGGCCGTTCGTCTTCCCACTATCTTCATTCGACCTGGCAAGCCCAATGCCGCTCTTTCGAGCTTTGCCAGCGGTTTGTTCCGCGAACCCTTGAGCGGGGTCGATTTCGAGTTGCCGGTGAGCCGGGAGCAGGGGGTTCCTCTCCTCGGTTACCGGAAGGTAGTGGAAGCCTTCATCCTCGCCATGGAGTGCGATGGCGAAGCCTTGGGGGACGATCGAACCCTGACTCTGCCGAGCAGGCAATATTTCGTGCGCGACATGATCTCCACCCTCGAGCGGGTGGCGGAGCAAAAGGAGATTACGCTGGGTAAGATCATCGATCAACCCGACCCGCTCGTGATCAAGGTGGTGGAAGGCTGGCCCATAGGGACCGAATCCAAAAGGGCGGAAGCCCTCGGGATGAGAGCCGATTCAAGCGTGGGAGAGGTGATCGAGGCTTACCTGGAGGATTTCCACGAGGTAAGCGAGCAATCCTGATGCTACAGGGGGGCTACTTTTTCCCGATGCAGTAAAGGAGCTCCTGACGTTGGGAGCCGGATCGGTGCGCGGTACGCTGAAAGAGGCGTTTACCACAAATTACGGGAGAGGCGAAGATCTCGTCGCCCAGTTTGTTCTTGGAAAGAATCTTGAACTGTTTTGGGGA
>Ga0233432_10001669_pt1 | contig 21292 bp, 13 predicted proteins | sample SI_122_August201_6_FD_179870 | JGI IMG/M metagenome (GOLD analysis project Ga0233432, IMG submission 179870) | Seawater microbial communities from Saanich Inlet, British Columbia, Canada - SI_122_August2016_10_MG | ecosystem: Environmental > Aquatic > Marine > Inlet | place: Canada: British... | reverse complement strand
GATGCCGGTAGGGGGGGGGGGGGAGGATATGATGTTGGTGGCATAGGGGCTACTTATAGTGCAGTGGGCTTCCCGGACGTTCACCAGTCTGCTGATCCACAGGTAGTTAATGGATCACAATATTCAGGAGGAAGTGCTGACCAAAAAACTGGGGGCACGGTGAATGCTGGTGGTGGTGGGGGTGGATTCTATGGTGGTGGAGGAGCACATGATATTGGTGGTAGTGGAGGAGGAGGTTCATCATTAGTACTTACTGATTATGAAGAAAATTCATTTTCTTTACAACCGGGAAATACGGGACATGGATTTGTAAGGATAGAAAAATTATCTGTAACAGAAACATGGATTATTTCTGACGACGGGACAACAGAAGAAACGTATCTAAGAACTTCTGATCCAGCGAAAACAATTAAAGGGAATACTGCTGTAGGCGATAAATCATTATCAAAAATAGGAACAATAGGAAATGCAGAAAATAATACTTGTATTGGGGCACAATCTGGCATTGAAATAACAACGGGAAGCAACAATATAAGTATTGGATTTAATTCGGGTAAAACTACTACTACTGGTTCAGACAATTTATATATAGGTTCCAGTAGTGGGTTTAATTTGATAGGAAATAATAATATAGCAATTGGAAATAATAGTGGATTATTAACAGGTGGGGGCACTACTGATGGTGTTTTGATTCTAGATACAAACTATTACTTTAGTGATGACAATGATACACATCCATCGAGGAAAATTAGAGGTTCAAATAGTTTAATGTATGCCGAGCAATTTCCTAGTGGAAGTTCTTCATCAGACACACTATCCCTAAATGCAGATGTATATATTAATAACCTTGGTGGTACTTCTGAAGGAAACTTGTCTGTAAAAGGGGCATTAAAATTAACCCAAAAATTATCTATTGATGATAATTATGGAACTGTTGGACAGGTATTAACATCGGGAGGACCTGATGGACCAATCACCTGGGCAGATTCAGCCGGAGGTAATATCATAGATGGAGACTTTTCTGTAACTGGTGATACAGATTTAGGGAGTAATTTATCACTTAATAGTGATTATGGTACCGCTGGATTTGTATTAACATCAGGAGGATCGACTGGAACAATCTCTTGGACAGAACCTTCTGGAGGATTATCTTTAGCAGGTGGAAGTTCTAATTCTCAGTTTGTTGAGAGTAATATATATTTCGGAACTGGAACAGGAGGAACAGATGGAGACCATTTTGATTATAAAAACGCTAGAAATCTCTATATAGGACACTATGTCGGTTCAGACATTACAGGAAGTATCCAGACCGACGAGGGGGCGGGTGATGATAATGTTGTAATTGGATATAAATCTTTTAAGCAATATAATGGAAACACATCTGATAATATAGGTATTGGTTCATATACTTTAGGAGGAATGATTACAAATCTCGCTTCTACAAGTGGTAGTGCATGGCATAATGTTGCGATTGGACGAGAATCATTATCAGAACTTACAACCGGCGATAATAATATATGTATTGGTTATAAATCCGGATATGAAATAGACACCGGGCGTTATAATACTTTGATTGGTAGGGAAACGGGTAGTGGGCTTTCTTCGGGAAATAAAGATAGAAATGTGTTTTTAGGATATAAAGCTGGAAAAAATATAAATTCAAGTAGAAATATATGCATTGGAGATACTAGTGGATTACCTTCAACTTATGGTAGTGGGAATGAAGGTTATTTAATTATAGATTCTGGAGCATATTACTCAACGGATTCCACAACCCAAGGTAGAGGTGATGAAAGTTTAATATATGCTGAACAATATGATAGTACTTCAGCATCAAAAGATAGTTTAATTATAAATGCGAATGTAACTATCAAAGATAATACCTCATCACAGAATACTTCGGATGGTAGTTTATCAGTAGAGGGCGTCTTTAGAAATCCTGGTGGGTTGACGACGAGTGGAACTTCATCAACATTTACTGATGGTGTTTTTGTTATGACAGATACAAGTTCCGAACCACGTATATATGGTTGGCGCGCAACGGATAATAGAGTAATTACAACTGATTCAAGTGGAAACCCTACAGCATTGCCTTTTACAGATGTATGTTTCTTACCGGGGACAAAAATAACTCTGAATAATAAGATATTAATTAATATTGAAAACATTCAAAAAGGAGATAAATTATTATCATATAAATTAAATGATATGGATCCATATTATAAATCTATAGATGTCCTTTCTTGGTTTTCTGATAATGATAATGGAGAATTTATTGAATCTGAAGTTGAAAAACTCTGGTCAGATAAATCAAAAGGTTATATCATAATAAATAATAAATTAAGAATAACACATGAACATCTTATATTTACATTCATAGATGATGAATATACTTGGTTAAGTGCTAAAAATATAAGAAAGGGTGATATTATTTTTACTCATAATGGAAAATATGAAGAAGTAACTAATATTCAAAAAGTTAATGAAGAAGTAAAAGTTTATAATTTAAGAGTATCAAGTGAAGCTATGAATTATTTTGCTGATTCTTATTTAGTCCATAACTCATCTCTTTGCGATGAGTGTGCCGCTAAAAATAATAAAATATAATATTAATTATAGTTAATGGGTGTTTTAAAGGGGACAAAAGTAACGTTAATGAATCAAAATATCAAAAATATAGAAAAAATATTTGAAAATGAATATATATCTTCTATTCTTATAAAAGGATTAGAAGGCATCGAAACAAGTAAATATGCTATGGGATGGTCTAGCGAATCAGATGATTTTATTAGTGCGGAAACTTATGGAGCAGTTCGAAAAATATGGACAGAAGAAAAAGATATTTATCTTTTAATAAATAACAAATTAAGTGTATCATTAGATCATATTATTTTATTTAAAGATGATGAAGGAATAATAACATGGGATCATTCAAAATCATTAAGAAAAGGATATTTTTTATTTACTCATGATTATAAATTTGAAAAAATTAAATCTATAAAAAAGATAAGAAATAAAGGGATTTTTTATAGTGTTTCTGTAAGTGGTTGTCCATATTTTTTTGCTTCGGGTTATTTATTACATAATGCCCGTGAGTGTGAAATGTGTGATTTATGTTATTTTTTTAGAAAAACATTAAATCTTAATTGTTGGACAGGATACTATAATAATCGTAATCAATATTGGGCCGGAAGTAATAATGGGAATGGAACTGAGCATTATCTTAATCATGTATTTTCTCAAGCAACTTATTCATGGGAAAAAACATATACACAAAACGGAGTAGATACGGGATCAGATACAGGATTAAGTAGAAATATGTATCCGCTTGACTCTTATGGTGGTGGATTGAATGTGGTGGCTGACGGACGGGTTTCTATATTACATAATGTTATTCTTCATGAAACCCACTTTAGTACAGTACCGTCACACTCACACATTTCCGGTGAACAGACGGAAACTCTTAATGCTGGAGTATATACGAGTTCATGGTCAGATGAACCAAAAGCAGGTAGAGATGCTAGTCCAAGTGAATTTAAAACACATCAAGAACATGAAACAAGTTCCCGAGATGTTGAGAAAAAAAATGGCGGATTATTATCCTATAATAATTGGTGTCAATCGCTTATTCTTTTTCCATGGACACCTGCTTGGAACGTTGGCGGAACTAATCATTACTGGACAACGGGTTCTCCTTCTAAGGTTTATTTTTATAAAAAATGGTATCATGATTCTGGTAGAGTTGGATGGGAATTTGTTACTAATCTAAGTGATGCTAAAGATAGAGTAAATGTACCAACTTACTTATTAGATATCCCCTTTAGACAGCGCTTCGCCACCACCATTTTTTCTTCTGATCTAGCTAGCGCTGGTGATAAACCCGAAGATAATCCTCCATCAGACATAGATCCATCATTGGTGGGCGGTGGATATACAAATAGTACCCAAATTAAAATATCATTCTTATTTCATAACACGGATAATACAGGTATAACATTACATCAAGGGAATAATATTGATGGTTGGTCGACATTTTCAGCAGATTTGAATACAGCTTCTCAGAAAGCCGGTGCCCTTTATCCGCCAAACAATAGTTTGGGGAATCCTATAAGTGCTTTAAACACATATTGGATATATGAATATCCAATAGGGGTTGGTGGGGGGGCAACAAAAGTACTCCACAGAGCTGTTTATAGAAATAATACCAGTGGTAATGTAGTAAACTCTAATGGGACAAATCTAGAAGATGTTTCAGTATGTGAGTATTTTTCAAATGCTAACTGGAATCAAATTACAATCCCATATTCTTAATTAAGGTTTAACTATTATATAATAATCCACCCATTCCTTCCATAATTCTTAAAATGTTATAATTTTGTGCATAAACATAAATATTATAATTACTAAAATTATTCTCACCTTCAAAAATTAATTGAGCAGAATCTAATTTTGAAAAATTACAAGTTCCAGTTGGTTGATGCTTTTTAGGATCTAAACAAAATGAATACATATGTATTGGTTTTAAAGGAATTCTTAATCCACTTTCATATGGTTGAATCGTTCTAAAATATGTTGATTTTTTAAAAGAAAATCTATCTATCCCATTCATTATAATTTTACATCTATCAAAATGTTCAGATTGTTCTGAATAATTTATATAAGATTTATTTATATTATCTTCATGAATTCCATAAAAAAGATAATTATTATTTTGAGTAAATCCCTTTGAATAATTTGATTCTGTTGTATAATCATATACATAAGCATCACCAGTATTCTCAGGACTATCATATTTTGTTATCCAATCTTCATCAGTTATTTCTCCGGTTCCCCCTGGTATACTATATGGTCTCGCAGTATGTCTAAAAGAAGGTGAGTCTGAAGCATCTCCTTCAGATGAAGGATTAGGTGGTTTATATAATTTTCTATTTTGCCAATTATTACTAATTGTATCAGTCGATATTTCGTGTCGAATATTTCTAAAATTATTACTTTCTTTTGAACTCTCAATACTTTGAATTGCCCAGAATAATGTTTTTACAGAATGATTAAATGGTATATCAACTACTTTTTTATATCTATCTTTTATTATTTGAACTTGCTCAATTAAATATTCGTGACCATTTTTAGCAAACCTTTTTCTTTCATCTGTATCAAGATATATATAATTTGCCCATAATTCTATTTTAGGATCTATCAATTTTCTTTCATTAATACGATTTATTTCAAAATCATTAAATTCAAGGTGCCTTGTAGTTATATTATTTACACCACCATTACTTTTAGAAACTGCTAATTCTCCGGCATTCCATATTAATATACTTTTAAGACTTCTAAAGTTTATATCTATCGTTACATCATGATATTGTAGTGCTATCATAGGTAATGCTTGACCAGTATCTTTTGTAAACCAAAATTTAAGTGGAACGTACATATCTATTTCTCTTGGAACTCTTGTTTTTTCATTTACAGGACTATATTTATCTTTTGGAGGCCATTCACTAAAAGAATCATTTTTCCCGGTAATGTAATTAATATTAAATATATTATTATCATTTGAAGTATAAAATTCATCGTGAATATCATAATATTGACCGGTGTGTTTATCTATAGATTGTTCACCTATTTTTAATTCTATATCTTTTATATAACAATATGCCGGATGATTTTGATACGATATCCAAGCATTCTTTCGTTTGCTAATATCTTCATCTGTTATGGGAGACTGATTTTGAGATAACTCTGTTAATATAGATGGTTTTCTAGTGTAATTTTCTTTAATTACAATATCTATTGGATCACCTTCGTCAAAAGAACTTGGAAATTCTCCAGAATTAATTATCTTTATTCGGATAACACTACCATTCTGTTTTTCTGTAATCACTTCAAATAAAGGTGCTTTGGTTGGAATTGCTGTTGATAATTCAATAATAGGTTCTCTGTATAATTTACCAAGACCTTCTACAATTTCAGGTTCTCCCAATGCTCCACAGGGACTCCTTACAGCAACAGCAGTTGCTCCAGAACCATATTTAGGTAATGAATTATCATAATCATTATCTCCAGTTGTTAATGCTGGATTAGGACGACCAATAATATTAACTTTAATAGAAGTACCCTCTTCAAAACTATTTGTTATTCTATTTTCAACTATTATACTTTTTATTTTATTATCTGAATTTATAGTTGCATATGCCCTTATTTCAGCGACATTACTACCTTCTAATTCAACATCGGCACCATATATATATTCATTTCCCGGGTTTGTTATATTTATATGTGATAAAATATTTATTCCCAATGTAAATGATATATTACCAACCTCAGTAGGTGCAGTTGTTAAAAGAAGATTTTTTTGTTCTGGCAATTTTATTTGTAAATGCATTTTATTTATTAAATCCCCATCTCTTCCTAACTTAAATGAAGCTTTGAATGCTTCTGTATTAACACCTCCCAACATAGTTTGTTTAATACATTCCATTGCGAAATTTGTATGTCTTCTATAAACTGATTTAAAAAATGATAATTCAGGATTTCCTATTATATGTATATCTTGACCACCATAAGCAACTAATTGTAATGTTCCTCCACCCATTTTTATATATATTATTATTATTTATTATTTATTATTTATTAAACTATACTTTAAATAAATGATTTTTTTTATCTTAAAAAATTAAAAGATATTCTATAAATTTTATCATCCGAAGTTATTTCATAATAAATATCTTTTATATGTGTATCATCTTTTATTAATTCTCTTTTTAGAAAATAATTTGGTAGTTTCATATTATCTAAATATTCTTTTATTGTAAAAATATTAATTATTATCACAAATCCAATACTCATAAAATAATCATTCATAGTTTTTATATTTTCATCAGTAATTTCATTAATATTTAATTTACCAGTACCATTACTAAATAAATATTTCATTCCACTTGTAAAAATCATTAATAATTCCTGAAAAATATGTAAAGGTAATTTAATCCCATATTCAGGATTGTTTAACTCCAATTTAATTGTATTTTTTTCTTTGGGGTTATTTGAAAATAAAAAAATAGTAAAATCATCAGCACCTCCATCAATATAAGTTGTATCTTTATTTTCCATATTTATAATACAAAAATATTAAATTTTCTTTTAATAAGCAAATGAATCTAATGGTTTTGTATAAGGATTATCCCTAAATGGATTTAATAAATTTGGATCAATACGATCAGATATAGAATAATCATCTAATCTATCTTTCATTGTTGTAACTTCACAACTAGTATCACTTGGAATTTCTTGATACACCTTCTCGGGACCACTTTCTCTATAATTCATATAATCTCCTTCAATCTTTTTAATATCTATATTAACAGTATCCATACCATTTGAAATCTTAGTATTATTAATTGTTGGTTTTCTTCCTTGAGATATAATTTCTTTAGTTGGATTAGTTTCAGCATTATTATAATTATCCGTTTCCATATGTCCCAATACATTCCCTCCACCAATACCAGTATGAGAGAATAATGTTGAATCTTTTGTAGTTGGTTCTGGTTTTTCGTATCCAAGAGTAGGGTTGTCGAGACCACCTTTAATATATCCATTATTCTGAGAATTAATAGTTGTTTGTTTTTTAGTAATTTTAGCACTATCCATTAATCCTTGTTTATGGTTTATAACTGTATTATTTATGTTGCCATTATTTTTAGTATATTGTGTTGATTCTTTAACTGTTCTTTTAGCTTCATCCATCAATCCCATTTTTGATGCTTCTACTTCAGTAGTTAAATTACCATCATATCTTCTTAATGTTGTAACGTCCCTTTCATTTGGAAGGGCTCTATATCCTTGTTGTTGTAAATCATTCCCGTTTCCAACAACACTACTACCGGGATTCCTCACAGTATCAGTACCCAGTTGAAGTTTTAGTGGTTTTCTAAAACTTGGTCTTTTTTCATGTGCTTCTGTACTTGCTGGAGCAGCAGAACCAACTTGCTGAGTATTAAATTTAGAACGATATGTATCTTTAATAATTTGTTCTGGTCTTTCAGATTTCTCTAAATATGCCCCAGTTGTTACAAACCATTTATCAGGATTATTTTTATAGAAAGTATCTGGATTATGTTGATATACTTCACCTAGTTTTCCACGTTCTTCAGCAAGAGATCTACCACTTAAGACCTTTCCATTATAAGTTAACTTAGGATTACTCTTTGATCTTAATACATCTATATTTGTTTTTTCGGCTATCGCTCGATTTATATCTCCATTCAAATTACTCTTTACATCAATATGAGAAACTCTTTCTTGTTCAAATGGCAATTCATTTTGTCTTGTATTTCCTTGAAGATACCTACTTTTATCTCCAATATATTCTCCAAATCCATTACCAAAAACATTTGTTAAACCTTTTTGAGGTTCAAAGAAACTACCTATTTCTCTTTTTTCTTTGTAAAATCCAGTATCGCCTTGATGCATATCTAAACGGCGTGTATCATCAATATTTACATTTGTAGGAGCACTACTAAAAAAAGGTTCCATTTTAATACCTTGATCATTGACCATGAAATCATCATTTTTTATATAACCACTGGTAGCATTACTATATGTATAATCATTTAAACTTTCTTTAAAATTAAATTCATCAATCTTTTGATTACTTATTACATTTGATTCAGGATCTCTAGATTGTTTATAAGAATCTTCCACTTTTTCTTTTACTTTATTTTCTACTTCATTTAAATGAGATGAATCATATAAATTATTACTACTGGGAAAATTTATTTCTTTACTTATATTTTCATCAACGGGATTCTTATTTTCATTTTGCTCATTAGCTAAATATCCAACACCAATAATACCCATTAAAACTAATGCTTCCATTTAATACTTCTATATATAAAAATATAATATATTTTATCTCAAATAATTAATTAATTTCAATATTTCTTTTGGAATATCACTTTTAGAGAAAAATGTATTCATCTTATTCTCATTAAAATATCCTATCAATTTAAAATGAATCTCATTTTCATATAATAATATAACAGTCTTCAATGAAGAATTATATTCATACATCAAAGGATAGTGATAGTACTCATTACTTATATCATTATTATATAATATAACAAGGTTTATCTGTAAAAATTCTTTTAATAACTGTAATATAAGAAAATCTCCCCAATAATTATGACCCCCTTTCTTTAAAATATCTTTAAACCCATCTATAGTTATACTTTCAGGATCCCAATCATCATAAAATTCTCCACTTATTTTTGAAATTTTATATGTTTCCATCAAATTTTTGAATATTTCATCATCTATGTATAATGATAATTCTTCACGTAAATTCATACCATCATAATTTTCATCTGTTATATCTTTAATAGCATAACTTATACAATTAAATAAACAATCTCCATTAGAACCACATTCTAAAACACCAAATAAAGAATTATTTGATCTTTCATCAGACAATTTATTTAAATATCTAATCCAATATTTATTTAATTTCTCCCATCCATAATCTTTTAGTAAGTGGTGCCAATTATGATTTTTAATAATCTTTGAGTTTTTTACTTTTTCATCATGATAATAATATTTATCACTCAAAATGATAATATTATCTGTTAAATAAAAAGTTTCTTCCATATTTCATATAATAAACTATTTTAATCTTAAATTATTTATATAATTTAAAATTTATAAAAAAGATAAAGAAAAAAGATAAAAATTATAATTAACATTCTTTAAAAGTATCAATAATATTTAAATAAGTATCAGCACCATTTCTTTTGAAAGGTTCAATGACATTTTGTTGTGGTTGAAGATGTACGTTTTCCCATCTATTTTTATTCATTCCTCTTAAATATGCCGGTGGATTTGTTAATAATGTACTTTCTTCATGAAATAATCCGTCTTTTAAATGTAAATATTTAACTTCTTTATTTTCATTTGGAAAATGTTTAAATTGAAAATTCTTTGTTTGTATACGAGTAATTCCCATTAACTCAGAATCAACATCGACTAAGTTTGCCCCATCAACCATAGATGCTCCAATTTTTTGAAGACGAATTGTTGGGGCCCAAGGATATACTCCTTTAGCTTCTTTTTGAATAGCATTCATATGATAAAGACTGGGGGATATAGATTGATTTATAGCATCGTTTTCTAAACTACTTTGAATTTCTGAATAAGTGGTCATTTATAATATATATATTATAAATTATTTTATTTTATTTTATTGTTTTTTCTCATTACATCTTTTCAAATAATCGATATTTCTAGCAATTTGTCTTGATGGAATTCCACCTCTAACCCAAGAGTCCATAGAATCTTCAGGAATAATATTTTTAGCATTTTGAACTTCATCTTCTAATTTCTTGATCATTGGGGTAATCGTATACGGTAAAGTGGACGATCCAGAAAGAACATTACAAGGACGGTCTACTTTAGTAATTTGACTATCTCTGAGTATTGATTCAGTATCTACAGCATACGAACCTTTACCAAAGAAACCTTGATTTTGCATATTTCTAAATTGATTAATATATTTCTGATTTGTTAAACCAGAAAATCTTAATTTAGAATCATTTTCAACTAAACAACCCTTTTCACCAATCCATCCTTTTCCACCGTTAAAATTAACAGCAGGTTGCTTTAATTGAACATCTCTAGCTTTTTCTAAAGAACAATCACAACCATACATATTATCTAACTGATAATTACCACTACCAGTTGATTGTTGAATTTCTAATAAAACTGTCGCTGGATCAGAATTTAGAGAAGTTCTATTATCTAATGAAAAATTAGGATCAATTGTATTATCTGAACATTTTTGTAATTGTTTAACAGGAACATTCGATTTTAATCCACCATGATATCCACTTAAAAAAGCATTATTATTTTCAACATCCGTCATTTATATTATGAAAATATATTTTATTTTTGAAATATTACACTTTTTTATGGTCCCGATGGACCCTGTGCTAAACCAACACCAGTTCCCCTATATTCAGCAGATAAAGCAGTACATTGAATTCCATTACCTTCTTTACATGTTGGTGGTGTTGAATATAACCAATTAGCAAATGCTTCTTGATCATTTGGTATAGATTTTCCAGGGACAGAATAAAATTGTCTTTGAGAATTATTCTTTCCAAATATATCATTCGCATCTCTATATAAATCTTCATTAAAATTCTTTTCAATATCTCTTTGAATGCTTTTTTGATTATAACTAGAACATGCTTCAGTTGTTCTATCTCCGAATAAAGGTGGATTCATAAATGGATTATTTTTAGTTGGTATTCTACATCCTTCATTTAATGAGTTTAAATTATTTATTTCTTTATTTATATCAGAATATTCTGTAGGTAGTATTTCTAAATTTTTAATATTTATTGGCTTATAAAACTTCTTTAATGTAAATGTAATTGCGGCAACTATCAATGGTATATAAATAACATTTGTATTTGTTCTATCTAAAAAAAACATTATCAAAGAATAATAAATTGATAATCTTAGTAAACTATTTAATTTGCGATTAAAATCAAATTTTTTACTTGGTAATACTTCAAAAATATATCTTTTTTCGTATAAGATAGATATTTTTTCGCTCCATAAAGGTGTCATATATAATATTATTATATTATAAAAAAAATATAATTAATCTACTTTTTCAATATTTAATTCATTGCTTTTTTTCTGAGATTTTTCTTTTGTAACAGGTACAGATCTTATATTATTTGGATCAATGTTACCCATATTACTCATCAATGATGAGAATAATGGATTACCTTGCATTGTAGAACAAATTGTACTGGCTTCACTAACTAAATCTCCACCTTGTAAATCTTCAGAACCAATTTTTTTACTAATACTTTGAATTATATTTCCCATATTTTCTCCTTTAAAAATATCTTCAATTCCACCACCGTTTTCTAACATTTCTTCAATATTTAATTCATCAGTAATATCTTTAGCAATTTTACCAATACCAGTATTCTTAAACATATTTTCCATTTTCTTCATATCTTCACCCCCTTCATATTCATTATCTTTATTATCAACTTTTTCCTCTTTATTTACTTTTTCACCGATTAATTTATCCATTGCCCCCTCAGTTTCAATAGATTTATTTAATTTCTTTAATTTTTTTAGATCTTTTAAAGTTTCTTTATCTTTAACTTTTTCTTTTGATTCTATTGACTTAATAACATCTCCAATTTTATCATTTGATTTTTCATTAATAGAAATTATACAAAATGTTTGTAAATATTTCCAAATTTTACTTTTATTATCATCAGATATATCACTATTCCATATTACTTTAAAAGAAACATTCTGGAGTAAGATTGGATCGGATTCAAAAATATTAAAATTATCATCAACAATATCATCACTAATATCATTTACATTCATTAAAAATTCTTTTAATCTTTCATCTTTTTCTTCACTTTCATTTTGTAGAGTTTCTTTATAATAATTTAATAGTCTTTTAGTATATTCGGGAAACACCTTTATAATATCATTAACCATTGATTTAAATAACTTATTTACGTTATCTGACATTTATTTATTATTATTATTTATTTTAAATATATCTGACGCATTTTATCTTATCTGTTGATTATTTGTTAATTCCCCCCTTTCTTTCATCATTCTTTCATAATCATTATCTATACCAGAAGACTTTTTATAACCATCCTCAGATACATTAATACTATTAGTTGTATTGTCTAAAGGAGCAAATTGACCGGCATATTCATTTTCTCCACCCGAATCATCTAAAGAAGAAAATGCTAAACATGAACCATTTTCACAATAACCAGAATACATATCATCTGAAGATTCTTTAGCTTGTCCTTGAGGTTGTCCTTGAGGTTGTCCTTGAGGACCACCACTACTTTTTCTTGAAGGTTCACTCTCTTCTAACATTCTAAATATTTCACTTGCTTCATAAATAACTCCCTCGGCTATCATCGATGGAACATTTTTAATAGCATTTGGAAATGGTTCATCATCAATAGAAGAAATACGTATAGTACCCTTTATATCTTCTCTTTGTTGAACCTTCATTAATAAAGTTCTACAATGTGGACATCTTTTACTAATATAAATTACAGTTTCGCTCATTTAATTTAGTTATAAAAAATAAATATAATAATTTAACTTAAAATATTTAAAATTTGATTTTTATTTATAAGTATATATTAATTATAATTATGGCAATGGATCACGAAATCACGATTGAACTTAATGCTGAAGAAACATCTTCTCAAAATAATATAGTATTTGATATAAAGGGTAATAATATTTCAGGACTTCATAAAAGTATTGTTAATTCTCTAAGAAGAACACTTTTATCAAGTATAAAAACAGTTGGATTTAGAACAACAATAGATAGTTCGGATATTATTGTAAAAAAAAATACAACTTCACTTCATAATGAATATCTTTTACATAGAATTGGACTAATTCCACTATACATAAATCCAGAAGAATATAACAAAACTTTCTTATTTAAATTAGATGTAGAAAGCAGTCCAGAAACACCAATAAAACTTATTACAGCAAAAGATATTAAAATTTTCAAACTTAAAAATGGTATTGATCCCAATGAAATTCAAAACATCGATATCAATGATTATGAACAAAAAGAACTTAATGATGAACAAAAAGCAGTACTATTTAGACCATTTATATTTAAAGAAAAAGAAAATTACAGTATAATTACAGAACTAAAATCAGTTAGTTCATCTACAGTACAAAAACTTGAACTTTATGGTGTTCCAAGAATTTCAACTGGATATGAAGATTCAAGGTGGCAAGCAGTTTCAAAATCAACATATAAATTTAAATCTAATCCAGATCTTTTTAGAAGTGTTTTAGAAGAAAAAATAAAAGTAAATGAAGTACCAGAAGAAAAAAGAGAAAAATACAGCAAAGAACTTGAAATATCGGAGAGTGAAAGGTTCTATTACAGAGATACAAACTGCGAACCTTATTGGTATACATTTATGATTGATTCAGTACATTATTATAACTCCAAAGAATTATTTATTGAGGCTAATAAAATTCTCATTGAACAATTAACAATTTTCAAAGATGAACTCCCCAAATTATCCACTGAACAAGAAAATATATTTACTCTTAATATTAATGAAAATACATATCATCTAATTGTAGATGGTTTTGATGATACAATTGGTAATATACTTCAGTCTCATATATCATTATACATGATTGATGAAGATTCAATTGCTTCTCTTTGTGGTTATAAAAAGACCCATCCCCTTGAAGATACTATTGAATTTTACTTTACGTTTAATATTAATAATAAACTAAGTAAAGCCGATAATCAAAAGAAACTTAATGGATTTATTCAAACATTTCAAGAAGCATGTGAAAACCTTATTAATATTCTGTCATTAATCAAAAAAGAAGCAATTTCAAACCTTTGAATCACATATTCTATTAATAATAAATATCAATTGACGACCATCTAACTTATTAACATAATTACTTGCTATTTTTCTTGTAATTGTAACATTATTTTTCTTATAATATTCATGAAGTTTATTAATATGTGGCCTCAATGAATACTCAATAGACATAATATCAATTTCTTTTTTTACTCTAAATTTAATATATGAATTAAATAATTCATTCTTAACATATGTAATTCTTTCTTTATAATTATCAAATAACGTCCTTTCTTCAGGAAAATACGTCAAATAATCATTTAATATCCATTTACTCCTCAATTCCATATAACTTAAAAACTTATTATTATTATTCATCTTTAAACCCTCAACATAACTATATGCAGGATTAATCCATTTATACCTCATATCATTCGATTTTATTGTAAAACCCTTAATACAATAAGGGATGTCAGAATTATAAGTTTTTAAAACTTCTGAATCAAAACTTTTAATAGTTTCAATATTTTCAATAGTTTCAAAATCATCACACTTTTCGATATTTTCACCCAACTTATATTTCTCAACCATAATTATCTTATTTCCCATTACAGGTGTAATAATACGATTATTTAAATGTTGTAGTACAAATGAATAACAACATCCTTTATCTAAACTTGAAAACCAATCAACACCATTTACTTCTTTAAATAATTTATTGAAAGGAACTTTTCCATCCCAAGAATTTTTACCACCAATATTACTTCGTGTGGATATAATCCATTCATCATTGTGAAAAAACATATTAATCATCGTCCCATCTATCAAAGGATAATACTTCAACGATTCATCATAATTAGAAATAATATCACTTATATCTTCTTTTTCTTCACTTTTCATAGGTGGGACACATACTACTCGATTAGTATTTGTATTAATAACACACCCCCTACAATATCTCATCCATGGATATTTTTCATAATCATAATTATTATTTCTGTAAGCCTTAACTATCATTAGACCCATCTTTGAATACTTCCTAACATTAAGTTTGTGATTTTTAAATTCCTGAAAATAATCTTTATTTTGAATATATTTTTGAAGTTCCATATTATAATTTAATTATAATATGTTCTAATTTTTTAAATATTAATTTAATATATATAAGTAATATGGCGTCAGAAAGAAATGATGATGAAATTGATTTCGATTATTGGAATAATCTTATAAAAGAAACCGAAGATATAAATGAATTAAAAAGTTTCAAAGGTAAAAACTCTATTATTGATGGTCTTATTGATGAAGAATTACAAAATAGAGGAGAATTAGAACTCAATGAAGATCCTGAAGATTTAGATACTAATCCAGATCCATTCGCCCCAAAACCTCCTAGAGATCCAAATGAACCTTTGAGAATATACATGGGAGATGGAATGTATTTAGATCCAAGGATCGGGGTAGATGAAAATCCTAAATATTTAATTAAAGATGATGATGGTAATGACCTTTATGTAGATTCACTCGCACCGGGTTCTCCCCCGGCCATACCAAGGTCTCCTAATTCACCACCACCTTTTTGGGAAGGTCCAGATCCAAGACAAATTCCAGAAGAAGAAGAAGTTACCCCAAATGAATCACCCATTAAAAATTTAGATGAAGAAGATGTTGATGAAGGTATTGATGATGATTTTGTAATGGGTGAAGATGAAGAAGATGAAGAAGAAGAAAATGTTTTAAATTTTCAAAAATCAGATAAAAATATTTTTGATAAAAAAGTATTTGATGAAGATCTTTATTTAATAATTTTCAATGAAGAAGAAGATTTAATTGATAAACTTCTCACAGTTAAAGAAATTAATCAAGATCAAAATGAAGTACTTTTAATTGATGAAGATAAAAATATTATTAGAGTGTTATTAGAAGATAAATCTAAACAAATCATTCTAAAGACAGATGAATATGAAATTGTAGATATTGAAAAAGTTGAAGAATTTGATTTAAGTGATCTAGAAGAAGAAGAATTACTTATAACAAAAAATATATATCCCGAAATTGAATTATACGTTGAAGAAATAAAAGATAAAAAATATTCAATTCACGAAAGAAAAGAAGATTTTATAAATGAAATGATTTCATTATTCAAAGCATATGATAATGAACAATTAACAATTGATATATGTAATCATGCTGATGCTTTTATTGAGATGTATGAAGAAAATAAATTAAAACCAGAAACCAAAGATAAAAATATTCATCAATTTATCAAAGATATAATTAAAGAAAATAATATTAATTTACCGAGTTGGATATTACCAATAGTTACAAATATAAAGAAATTATATAAAGAAGAAGGAGAAGATTTAACTGAATATGATGATATTGAAAATATTTTATATGAAGAAGAATTTTTAGAAAAACAAAAATTATTCGATGATACAGAATATCAAAAAACATATAAATTATCAACTAAAATATTAGATAAATATCCACCATTTACAAATAAACAAAGTAAAGTTTACATTAATTATAATGGTCACTATCTAAGAAATTGCTCTGATAAAGAACCTTGTCATGGAATACTAAATGACTATAACTTAGAATTAAATAAAACAAGGGGGCCACTTATAATATCTAAAATGAAAGATTATAATAGTATTTTTGAAGTTATTAGACCAGAAGAAGAATTATCTATTTCAGGATTATATACATTACCATATCCTTTCTTGAATTATAATTTTAAAAATGATGGGACTTTTAATCTTATAGAATATTCTCAATTATGCGATCTAAAACACTCTTATTTACAATTTAAAGAAAGATTTAATTATAATTCAATTATTCCTCATTTAGTTGGTCCTGATACAATTAAAGAAGATTTTTGGAATGAATCAATTCATTCTTATTTATTTAATGATACTGTTACAAATGATAATTTATATGAAGTATTAAAGAATAACTTTCCATCTGTAAATGATATAATAAATTCAATACCCAAAAAAATGATAAATAATATTTTCAATCAAAATGATTTTGATAAATTATTATTCCCATATGAAATTAAATATAATAGACTTGATAATGATGATAAAAAACTAGTACAAGAATATATAAATAAAAACATAAAAGAATATATCAAGAAATATAATAAACTTGTAAAACGTAAAATAGTTAAAAATATTAAAAAGAAAGATGTACTTCCCTCAACCGAAGATAAAATAAAATTGGCTAGAGATTTCATATTTTCCCTTTTTATCATACCTCTTAAAAATAACTATATTCAAAGATTCATAAAACGTTTCGGAAGAGAAGATATAACAAAAGAAGAAGATCCAAATTATATATACCAAAAATCATCTGATAAAAAATTAATATGCAAACACTATATTTATTCAACAAAAATACATAAAAACCCAGATTATCACAATGCTTTACTTAGTAATTTTGGAGGAACGGTAAGTGACGGAGTAATTTCATGTAAAGTTTGTGGAGAATATTTATGTCATGAAGACTTCTCTTCTTTAGAAGGGTTTGGAGATAATAATAATCCAATTAATACAAGAGAAAAATTAAATACCGATGATGATGAACTACAAGCACTTTCAGAAAAAGAAATTGAAATTAAAAAGAAAATAGGAAAATTATCATCTTTATTAAGTATTGAACTCACTTATGGAGATAAACAATCTATCATTGATTATATTAATTTAATTAATCATCAAGAATTAATTGATGTAAGGTATGATGAAAGTGATTACAATAAAAAACACCCCATTTATGGTGATATTAAAACTAAATATCCAATGGTACAAATTAAAAAGAAAGAAGATGCTTTAAAAAATAAAAAAAATAAAGAATTAAGAGAAAAAGAACATACAGAATTTAATGAATATTTAATAGATTGTAATGAACTATTTATTATCACATTTTTAATATTATTTCATATTCAAACATCCAATCCTCCTTATTCAATAAAAACAAAAGAAAATATCTATCTTTGGGATCCAGAATTATTTAATAATTCTAATTGGAATAAAGAAAAATATATTATTCATGAAAAAATTTCAATGAATACAATCGAATTAATGATAAATATTTTTACAAAAGTTTCTTCATCAAATAAATCAAAATTTTGGAAAAACATAAAAATACTATTAAATGAAAGGGGAAAATATGAAGAATTAACAAACTTTAAAGAACAATTCATTTATTCAGCTTCTTATTTCTTAAGAAATTCAAACATAAGAGAAAAACTTAAAAGTTACCACGATGTAAGGAATAATATTGGTCAATCAGTTTATTTAAGAGAACAATGGTCTTCTTATAGACCTTTAAAAGATAGCGATACAGTTATTTCCATTAATGAAAAAGTATCTGGTCAATTATTAGAATTAAAACAATATTTATTAAAAAAAGGAGGAGATATAAAATATGAAAATATATCTAGTATCCAATCTATAGAGGATGCTTTTTTTGTACCAAAATATAAATATTATGAAATACCTTATTCAGATATATTAAAAAATGAAGCATATGAAAGATTATTTAATTATTGTGTCCATTTACATGGAAAGAGTGATAATCAACCCATTTTAAATTTACTTATCAATAATTTACTTGATACTATAGATGATTCGGATATGATTGAAAATATATTAGTAACCGCCGGATGGAATAAAGATAAAAAAGAACTTGATTATGTAGATTTCACGGAATTAAAAAGAGTATTTATCATAGAAATTACAGAGTATTTTAAAAATAAAAATGAAAATGAAAAGTCAACAATAAATACATATATTCATATTCGTTTTAATAATTGGAGTGGAATGCTATTAAATGGTCATTCAAAAAGAAATTATTCTTATAAAGAACCCATAGTATTTCCCACAGAGAGTTTTGAAGAATTACTAAATACTGAAATTAAAAAAGAAAATTCAGATGAAAAAACAAATATTATAAAAGAAATATTCAAAAATTACTGTCTTGATGAAAATGGTGAAATAAATGAAAGATATAGTATTGATGATTTTATTCTTAATCTTGTAGCAGATCCTTCATTAGAAAGAGATGCGGTTTGCTTTAAGAAATTAGATGAAACAAAAAAGAACTTTGATTTAATTCTTGAATATAAAATAAGATCAAATATGCTCAAATTACATGATAATAAATTAAAAGATGTTTCGATGGAAAAAAGAATAAATAGTTTCATTAAATATAATAATCTTACAAATTATTCAATGGAAGAAACATTTGATTTATTTGAAGGTTTAAAAGATCTAATTAAAATTAAAAAAAATAATGAAGAGCTTCTAAATTCAGAATACAGAAGATTATTTAATATGATGTTGAAAATGAATAATGATATAATATTTAAAATAACTAAATTTCTTAATAGTTCTTACGAAGAAAATTATTTAGATCGTTCACACATTTCTAGAACATCAACAAAATCATTTGATTCTCTTGCCCCATTATTAACTAAATTATTAGAAGATACAAAGTACCTTGATAATAATATATATAATGTAAAATATATATTATCAAGATTATCATCTTTTAAAGAATATATTCCTGGAATATTATTTTCTAAATATATTCCCCCACAATGGAAATTAAGTGATACAAATAAAGAAAACTTTACTAAATTTATCAGTGATAATGAGTTTTTGTTACATAATGATATTTTTATTGATAAAAAGTATTCAACTTACAGTGGATTTTACAATTATATGAAACAAGAAAATCATTCAATATGTATTAATGGATTATTATCATATATTAATGATTATTATAAAGGTGGAATAGATAAATTAAATGGTGATGATAATACTGAATATACTATAAATTATAGTCACATATTTAAGAAATTTATGTTTTTATTTATTTTCTCAAAAATGATTGATTATATCGAATCACTAAAAGACGATAATTCAGAAATTTCAAGAGAAGCAAATAGTTTATTTTTAGCTTTAGAAGAAAAAGATAGAATGAAAAATGAAGAATCTATTAAATTATGTACTCATTTATTTTTTGATATATTAATTCACTTTATTGAAGAATTCTTTGATACTGGTTGGATTAATCAAAGTGATTTAATTTCAGAAAAATTAAGTCGTCAAAAAGAACAAGAAAAACAAAGCATTATTAACGATCTAGAATCAAAAACAGCAGAAGAAAGAGGTGTTGAAACAGAACTTCAAAAAATAGGTGTAAAAAGTTATTTTAAAGATAAATCTAAATCTAATTTAGAAGACTTAAAAACAGAAGATTATAAAAATCAAACTACAAGTGAAAGAATTGAAAGATTGAAAGAAATATTCAATAGTGACTCTGAAATGCTAGAAATGATGGAAATGTCAGATCCAAATGTATTGTCCAGACTTCAAGAAGATGCTAGAGCAGAAGAAGAACTTGAAGTTGATGAAGGATATTCTCAATATGATCAAGATAGAGAAGATGAAGGATTAGATGATGCTGATGAAGATGGTAATTATAGAGAAGATTAAAATATATGTTAATATATAATATGGGGGTTATTGGTTGTATTATGGGTAATAAAAAAGAAAACACACTAAGTTTAGAAGGAATTAAAAAGAATATTGTAAGGTCTGGTGAAGAGATTATTAAATTAACCACTTCAGAATTAAAATTCGATAAAGAGAAAAAAAAAGCACACTACTTAGTTGAATTTGATGAAAGTTTTAAAGATAAATGCCCACAAGGTATATTAGAATTTAAAATGAATTGTTCTCAAGATGTTAGTGGGACCCCTCCTTCTGAAGATGGTGGAGCTACTGAAGGTGGTGCTGCTGAAGGTGGTGCTGCTGAAGGTGGTGCTGCTGAAGGTGGTGGTGCTGCTGGAGGTGGTGGTGCTG
>Ga0233432_10001668_pt1 | contig 21296 bp, 12 predicted proteins | sample SI_122_August201_6_FD_179870 | JGI IMG/M metagenome (GOLD analysis project Ga0233432, IMG submission 179870) | Seawater microbial communities from Saanich Inlet, British Columbia, Canada - SI_122_August2016_10_MG | ecosystem: Environmental > Aquatic > Marine > Inlet | place: Canada: British... | reverse complement strand
CATCCGTAATCAGGTTCGTTCTTCTCCATAGCCGGGAAAAAAGAAAAATACCGATAATCAGGGGAAGGACTGAAACAATGACCCACCACATTCTTTCTAGACCGTCTTTTCTGGTTACCTCGGTTACCCAGATCGGAGTATCTGAGGCGAAACTAGTAGCAATCATGGATAGACAAATTGCCCACCACGGAAGGGAACGTCCGCCTAGAAAAAAGGATTCCGAATTTTTGGATGCTTTACCAGAGAAGAAAATACCTACCCCAATCGCAAATGCGATGTAGAGAAAAATGATACTGTAGTCGATCCAGTGCATAGAGTTAGAGTTGGAAGTCGACCACGATATTCTCGCAAATTAGCTGACCTTTGATTCTTTCCAAGGGTTTATCCGCTGGAGTTGAGACAATCATGATTGCTTGTTTGGCAGGAATTTCAAAGTTCTGAGAACCGTGAACGGATGAATAAATGGTTTTATTGCTAAGTGCGTCGTAGACCCGTACCGAATGTTTTCCACAATTCCAATGAATTGTTTTTGTTTTAGGGAAGGGATTATAGAATAGACGAGTGGGGAATGCGTCTGGGTTTATGATATCCGTAGCCACTGGGTCAATCGCAAGAATCCCTTCAATATTGGTCGGTTCAATCAATGCGGCAAGGTAGCCGACATTGGATCCACCATAGAGTCCGAGGTCAGTCTCACCCCACCCATGAATAGTGGCATCTCCACCGACATGTGGCGGATTGGGTAACCTGGTTTCCACCACTAGATCCTGGACCTGAATTACTTCACCGGGTTGTAGTCCTTTTGCCCTCACCACCACTTCAATCATTCCTTTCTCCTTGATAGAAAGCTTTTGGTGATCCGATTTTTGGGCGAGATAATTGATCTGATTGGTGGGGTTTCCTTGGATGAAGACTTGAATTTCATTCTCGATTTTTCTATGCCTGATCACTGCAATCAAGGAATGAACTATTCCGGTGGGTAAGTTAATCTCTCCCTCGTAGTGAACTTCACCCTCATGGTTTGCGGTCAGGAGCATGTCTTTATCGGGGTTGGTTGATTCTCCCAATTTGAGAGTCCCCAATTTCATGCGGTCTACTTCGGGATAATTTCGGATGGTTCCCTGTTTTCTAATTCCTTCGTAGGGAATGCAAAAGGTGGGATCATGTGCATGGGCCCATTCGTAACTGGTCTGCTGTTCAGGGGGCCATGCATCGGGGTAAAAGTATCGACTATTGGAAGAAATATTTAGAATCCACTTGGCTAAATCCCGGGCAAACTTGTCTTCATAGCGTGCAATGGGTGCCATGATGCCAACTGCCTGAAACGTGTTCATGGCAAAAGCATATTCATAATTTGGATATACACTGCCAATTAGACCATGAACCGGGATCCCGTTCCATGATTCAAACATTGCACCCCATTTTCTAGGGTTATCTCCAGCGAGGACCCATTCAATAAATTTTGCTGTCCGGTGAGTACCGTTCTGTTCCGCATTATAAAGTGCGGATACATAAGCACCATAGGGAGCAAGACATTCGTAGAAAGGATTGGTTTTTCTGCGGTCCATCCAATCAAGGCATTTTTTACTTATCTCCAGAAAGGATTGGTTCCCTGTTTTCTTCCATCCAATATATTGTAAGCAAGCCAAACCTGCCACGATATCTGCTTCCGACCATCCGCGGTTTACCGGTATTTTCGTGTAAAAATCATATCCAGTATGATCAAAATTGTTACCCAGTTGCCGGGCAATCTGCTCCCACGTACTGATGGTTGAATGGAACTGTTCTGCTAGAACCGATGTTTGTGGGTAGTGATGGTAAAGATGAACGAATAATAAACTGGGCAAAAGATCATACCAGAAACTATCCCCTCTTGTTCCTACCTGGTTAAGGTACAGTCCAATGCCATTTTTTTGATGAAAGTGGGTAGAAAGCATGGGGACATATATCGACTTGTCTATTCCAAGTAAGGTGCCATTCAGGACCGATGCCATACCGGTGATTGCTTCATGTAAACCGGTTTTCGGGTTTTGCCGTGAGTCCCCCACATAAGTGGGAAGGCCAAAACCATTGGCTGGGTTTACTTTTTTCGAATCGTCCATCCAAATAAGGGGAAGGAATTTTCCCGTTCGGTTCTGATCAAAGACGAGGGCATCGTAATCAAGGGCAGTTTTTTTCCAATCCCGTAAAGAATAATTAGGAGGGAGGTCTGGGAATTTCGCAATACTTGGCAAGTTTTGGGCCTGGCCCAAGCAACCGAAAAATAAATTTATGACCAGAAGCAGGCGCACCTCAGTTTTCGTGTTGAAGGAAAGGATCGGGTAATTCGATAAAACCTGCCTCCGCATCACTTAGACCAGCAAAGAGAAGGGCTTTTCCATTTTCTTGCCGGTGTATTCCTCCGGAGAAGATGACATCCTCAAGATCTTTGCGCTTAGACTCTCCATTCGGAAAATCAGATCGCTTGGCAATAATTTTAGGCTGAGTAGAGGTCCCTTTTTCTGGATCAATTGCGAATGCCATCGAGTAGTAGTGACGATTTTGATCTTCGTCAAATTCGGCAATGTGACCAAGTACACCAATTCTACCATTTTTTAGATTATGAGCCTCATTTGCCCCGACCCATAATTTTTCCGGACAGTGATCAAATAGTGGAGCCTGGTCAATTACCTCGTGGGTTGCGTCTTTCAGGGAATCAACTACGCAAAATCCAATTTTCCCACGACCACCTCTCTTGCCTTGTGGTCTGGTTAAGACAAATATTCGGCGATTCGGAAGTTGAAGGAAGCGAACATCTTTCATTTTGGGCGGTCCAGTCAGAACTTTTTCAAACTTGCCTTCTTCATTCTCGATGAAGAATTCCATCTGCCAGGCATTTTGATCATCGCCGATGATCACGGGGAAGCGTACCCCGCCAAGTAATAGTTTTCCATTTATTTGGGTAACACAAGGATCCTGAAGTCCAGGAAAAACCGGTGCATTGGGAACTGGAGTCCAACCGTTGGCAGATTTTTCGAATAATATAATTTGAGAGAGTTCTTCGGTTCTTTTTTCAACCCGTCCAGCGATTATATCTCGTCCCATCCAATGAAAAGGGGCAGTAATATTATAAATGTCATGATTGGGGAAGCCTTCAAAAATTAATTTTTCGGATCTCATAAGGTTTTAAGTATTTCCGAAATGGAAAATTCGGCGGAACAAATTACACTGTCCGAAGCACCATAATAAAGAATAAGTTTATCGTCTTTCACTATATGGCCATTTGTAAAGACAACATTTCCAAAAAAGCCTTCTTTTTCGTAGTCGGCAGTGGGTTCCATAATCGGTTTTTTGCTCCTTCCTACTACTTTACTTGGATTGTTATTATCAAGTAATATAGCTCCCAGACAGTATCTGTTTTGATGGTCTGCTCCATGATAAATTGCCAACCATCCCCGCTCGGTCAGAACCGGGGCCGCTCCCGCACCAACTCGAGAACAATCCCACATCCCTTCGCGAGTTTTTGCGAGGCATGTATGGTTTCCCCAATGATATAAGTCCGGAGAGGATGCCAGCCAAATATAGTGACCGCCGAGGCCCACTCCGCTTGGTCTGTGAAAACAAAAATATTGCCCCTTAATTTTCTTTTCGAAGATTGCACAATCTTTGTTGGCAGGGGGAAGTATCATTCCGAATTCTTCATGTGTTTTCCAATCGTAGGTTCGGCGTAACCCAACGCCGTATCCATTTTCGGAAGTGGCTGTGTAAGTAAGTAGAAACGAACCATCCTTCATCGAAGCAACCCGACAGTCTTCAATTCCGTAGCTTTCCAAATCACCTTTTCCAAATAAGTTAGGCCAACCCGCATCTTTAAAATGAACCCCGTCTTCGCTGTTGAATAATCTTAAGTGTGAAAGGGTTGATAGGTAGGTTACATCATTATAACGGGGTTCCCTTGGGTCACTTATATCCAATAATGGATCATCTAATCGAAAGGATACAATTTCTACCGATCTTTTTTTAATTATCGGAAACGAAATTTCTCCTTCTTTTTGTTCTGGTCGTTCAGCGATCCGGACAACTAACCAGGTCATTTCCCGGAATTGAAAAACACCTGGATTCAATAGGCATTCTACTTCTGTGTCAGGATGGTATGAATTAACCTGAGAAGGAGTAATTAAGGGATTAAGAGGGTTACGCCGGGCGAGGTCTGTCATCAAATTATTTCACAAGGAAAGCATAGCCCCAGTCCGCGTGATCACCTTCTGGTTTCCCATCCTGACCATTGGTAACTACGAGCTTGAGTTCGTTTGCTCCCTTAACGGAAATATCCAATGCCTTGGCAGGTTCTCCTTTTGTCATATTTCCACTGTCAAAAACTTTTTTGTCGTCCACATGAACTTCAAAAGTCAGGTAGGTATCCCGTCCACCGTCATTGTGTCCTACCATGCTATAGAATCGTCGATACCCTTTTCCATTCAGATTATAGGTGATTTCGCTGTGTGCATGCGTGCCTATACCATGGGTAAACTTTTGGCCTGCCACTTTTAGCTCGCCTCCTGTTACAGATCGATTCTGTTTAGCGGTGCTCCAGCCAACTTGGACTTTTTTTGCGTCACTAAGTTGGAGGTAATGACGGTTGGAAGGTTTGTACTGATCAACATCACCCATGCCAGGACCAATTATTTCGAGTTTGTACAATTGCCACCAACTATTTTTTTCCTCCAGGCTGGTGATTCGGACTTTTTTAGCCACCACCATGTCAAATGGAATCGTGGTTACCTGGGATCCCTTAACTTGATCTGCGACTGTAACCCAGGAATCTCCGTTCTCGGATGTTTCCACTTTTAGCATACCCGGGTAATCCCCACCTTTGGCAGTGAGAATGATTTTGAATACATTTCTCTGATAAGGGAAGTCGGCCTCGATCCAAGTGCCTACTTTCAAGGCAGCCTTGGTCGCAAAGGTCGTCTTTTCATCCTTATCCTGAAGGAATTGCAGATGCTTTTGTCCATGGCTTGCCGAAAGTTTCCAAAGTTTGATTTCGCTCCCTGAATTGAGCAGAATTTCACGAAGAGAGGCCTCCGTGAAGGCCTGAGTCATACTCGCGGTTTCTTCACGAGCTTGTGCAACCTCCTCCGCCTTAATCATTCCTGCTTTATTACCAAAGCTGTTGCGTATGTAAGTTAAAACGGAAGCGATGTATTGATCGTCGTTTGTCTTCAATGGCATCATGAACCCACCCATGTAAGATTTTCCGCGTAAAGGTCCGGAAATTCCTTGGAGAGCGACTTTTGCAAGTACATCTTTGGAGCCGATCACGGTGGGATTGTTAACGAAAGAGGGTGCCATTTTCATTTTGCCGTCTGGAGTCTTGACTCCAGTTCCATTGGGGGCATGGCAGGTGGCACAAAGTGCTTCGAAATGTTTTTTGCCTTCATTGAGTAAGGCCACCTCTTCCGCTTCTAACTGGGCTAATTCTTTTTGCCGTGCCACTTCCGCAAAATAATCCTTATTCAATTCATCATCAATTTCCTTGAGGTATGTATTGGATGGATTTTCTGCCAAAACGGAATCAGCTAGTGCCCGAGTTTCAGGTGTAACTTTGGTAGAGGCAGAGAGTAAAAGTTGAATAGCAACATCGTGATGTGGATCACTTACCAAAGATTTAAGGGCGGAGATGGTACTTATTCCTTGATGAAAGAATGGTTCAGTCATCCGAATGGCTGCCGCCCGAATTGTCGGATCATTGTCCTGATAAACGGTTTCAAGAAAATCCAAGTCAATTGCATTTAATCCCTCTATTGTCCAGAGTGCATGTAGTCGGGCAAGTGGGTTTGCAGAGTTTTTTACCAGTTGGCGCAGTGCGGGAAGCACAGTCTGGTCTCCCTTGATAATGATTAATTTCTGAGCCTCATCCCGCCACCATCCGTTCGGGTGGGAAAGATGGCTAACCAGTTCAGTGGATGTTTCGTTGAGCATGTTGGGGCGAGGTCCGGGTGTAAAGTCAGAGTGTCGGACCCGGTAAATTCGTCCGCGTTGTACATTTTGATCGAGTCCATAGTGTTTAATGGAGGAGTGAATGAATGAACCCTTCGGAACCCAGGCGGATTCCTGTACCACCCCGCGGTGCATATCGACGATATAGAGAGTGCCGTCCGGTCCTGTTGCCGAATTAACTGGTCTGAAATTGGCATCCAAACTGGTTACAAATTCATCTTCTAAATAAGCATTATGAAGTACGCGCCGACCCATGGAGTCCGTTTTGATTTTCGCCCGACGGGTCAGGCGTCCAACTGGTTCATGAAAGAATAAATTACCAATTAAATCCTTGGGCAAACGATCCCCCCGGAAGATGGCTTGTCCACAGGTTGCGGTGAAACTCTTGGCAGAGTTATTGGCCCGCATGCTACCAAATCCGCCCTGCGAATCCGCAATGTTATCAATGGGAAAGACCTCCCTGAAACCTTCCGCCATAACCCACTTGGGGTGCCATTTTGTGTAAATATTTGGAAATAGTGGGTGGACGGGTCCAATGCCGGCACCGGCATCCACATACATGACTTTTCCGGCATTATCCTGAGTTAGTCCCCATTGGCCACGGTTTCCCTTGGTCTCGCCCTTAATTACTTTACCGTCATGCAAACGAAGTCGGTAGTCGCTGTAGGTCAGGTATAGCCAGTTGTCCATACTCCAAATTAATCCTGATGGTTGGTGTTCGACATTACCACCGCGTTTTCCTCCCTCGAACCAAATCTTTTTCTCCTCAGCGACTCCGTCATTATCACGGTCGAAGTATTCAAAAATATCATTGGTGTTGGACTCCGCGATAAGAACAGAATCGAGCAGGGGCAGGATCATTCGCGGGAGGAGTAGGTCTTTTGCGAAGACCGTTTTGTGATCCATAACCCCATCTCCATTTTTGTCCTCAAGACGAACGACCTGGCTGACCGGATCATTGGTACCGGTACCATTGATGTCCTGCATGTAGGTGCGCCACTCGGCCACATACATTCTCCCATTCCCATCCCATACACAGACGGTCGGCTCAGTGACCATGGGATTGTCCGCTATGAGTTCGAGGGAATATCCCGGTTGGACCTTGAACGATTCCTGGCTCTCTTCCGGGGTTTTAAAACGAACGATGGGATCCTGATCTCCCTCTTTAGGTGGTAGGGCATAACTTGGCTTTTGGAGAGATTCAGTTTCCGCCTCAAGTTCCCCAAGAACAAATCGAAACCCTTGATACCACATCTTAAGGATATCCTTGTTCCAATAGATGTGATGATTGTGCCCCGGACTGGATACAAAGACTCGACCCTTGCCAAACTCTTTGACCCAAGCCATTGCGTAGTCATTGTCCTCCCTCTTTCGTCCACCTCGGTGATTTTCAAATTTCGACATATCGACAGAAAGTAATACCCTCACTTTTTTTCGATCGAAGTCTTTGTATTGATACAACTCATCATTGAGATTAAAGCTCTGTTTACCATCAAAGATTCCTTTCACAATGGGATGCTTTGGATCCTCATTGCAGATACAGTAAGTGCCTTCATGCCCCCATGGATGCCCATTGAAATTCCCTCCCACCATATCAGTATATTCGGGCCATCCGCCATCCGTGGCGGCATGAATAGCAACCAAACCACCACCGTTTTTTACATATTCAATAAATTCATTTCGCATTTTTTCAGTGGTCAGGCCTCTTTCAATACTAGTTGAATTATTTAAGTAGACTGTGTCGTAATTTTTCAGGTTCTCAGCACTAAGATCCTTGGGGTCATCGGTGAAATCAGCTTCAAAGAGACCGGTTTTTTCACCCATTTGTCGGGCCATCTCTTTTGCTACAGCGATGGAGCTGTGGTAATAAGTAAATGCTTTGGAGAAAACCAAAACCTTATATTTCTTTGCAGATTGGATAGTTGCGGGAATAGCTTCAGTAATTTTCTGAATCTCCTCAGGGGTTGCTTTTTTAGCCGCACTCAGGTTTACACTTAGACAGGTAAATAGAATTAGCGTGGTGTAGAATAAAATAACTTTAATGATATTGAATGGGTATTTCATAAGCTAACTAGTTTAATCGAAATTTATACATAGCCAAACTGTAGGAATCAAAGTTTCATTGTTTTCTAATTATGCTCTAAGGGAAAGCGAATTTAGTTTTGAATATCAATGGTTTCGAAATTTATACAAATTATTGACTTTCTATTTTTCGGGATCATTCTTTATTTCATGTCGGGTAATAAGTCAGATGTGTGGAGGGATTTTAGGCCAGAACCCGGGCGGCAGCATATTACCTTTGAAAAAAATAGTTTGCTCCTTCCCGAATTGGCTATTCTCGGTTGGCTTCATTTTAGTAAGGCTTTTGATCAAGCGTTGGAGGAGGATGCACATCCCTGCGAATATGAGGTTCATTATATTGTAAATGGGGAAGTGAATTGGTGGGTGGAGGAAAGTAATTATATTTTGCGGGCGGGTACCATGTTGGTAATTCGTCCAGGTGAACGTCACGGAAGCCGTACTGGTGCCCTTGAGCCCTGTGAACATTTTTGGCTCCGGATCCCATTGAATGAAAAGAGTCCTTTACCTGGGCTTGATTTGAAAGAGACTCGAAAAATAAAGTCCGCTTTGGATAGTTTTGAAATTAGGGCATTCCCTGTCTCTCGTAAAATAGGGGGGCAGTTTCAGGATATAGTAGACGAACACCGGGCTCCGAAGGAACATTCACGCTTGGTTTGTCGAGCTCTTCTGCATCATTTACTTGTGAGTGTAATTCGGGATTATATGGCGGAGCGTGGGAATTTGGGTAAATCAAATATTTCAGAGGGTATTCAAAATTGCATAAAAGAAATTACTCAGAATTTAGATAGTCCACCCACGATTGATCAGCTTGCAAAATCAATGAGTATTTCAGAGACTGCTTTTCGCAAAATTTTTCGTCAGCAAGTAGGATATTCTCCCTTGGATTTTATTAACCGTCAGCGTGTTCGCGAGGCCGAGCAGTTACTGAGTCAGGATTCATGGCATATTAAAGAAGTATCCCATCGCCTGGGTTTTTCATCCAGTCAATATTTTTCGACTGTTTTTAAACGGGTGACCGGCGTCAGTCCCGGTGGGTTTCTAAAAAAGTTAAAGGCCTAGGTTAAAAAATCGGTTATTTTCCGTTTAGCTTGAGATAAAGATTGGTAATGGTAATTTAGAAAATTTGAATTGCCCGCCAGCATTGCGGATAATGTTTGATCTTTCTTGCCTTTATTGAAAAGGCAAAGGGTGGGTTTGTTAAGTTTTTCGGCTATTCCTAATTCATAGCCAACCCCAAGGGAAGGTGTGGTGACTTCAGCAATCACGGCATCTGCTTCCTTAAGCCACTCCATGTCACGTTCGTAGATTGCAATGTCATCTAGTGCGTCCTCTCCGTTTTTTCCAATTGAGTGGGACCCGACATGTTCGGTAAGAACTTCTGCTTTGGTCGAGATGAAATCGATTAATTCTAAATACTTTTGCTTATCTTCCCGGCCTCCCCGGATCGAGCCTGCGAAGTACACTTTCACGCGACCAATGGTGTCACCACTTTTCCGTGAACATCGGTGAGGCGGAAGTCACGGCCAGCATAGCGGTAAGTCAGTTTCTCATGATCAAAACCGAGTAAGTGTAACATCGTGGCGTGAAGATCATGAACATGAACCGGATCTTCCACGGCTTTGAAGCCAAACGGATCAGTTGCCCCATGAATGTATCCGGGTTTTACGCCCCCACCCGCCATCCACATGGTAAATCCATGATGATTATGATCTCTTCCAGATGTAGTGCCTGCATTGGCACCGGAGGGTAACTCAACAGTTGGCGTACGTCCAAATTCTCCACCCCATAAAACCAAAGTTTCTTCCAGCATTCCTCTATCTTTCAAATCCTGCAGAAGTGCCCCAATGGCCTGATCGCACTGAGTCGCCAATTTCCGATGGTTCAATTCGATTTGATCGTGACTATCCCATGGCTGGTCTTTGCCATGCCATAGTTGTACGAATCTAACGCCGCGTTCAACCAAGCGACGAGCCATCAGGCATTGTTTGGCATGAACTCCGGTTCCATACATTTCAAGAACTCTGGGCGATTCTTTGGTTACATCAAAAGCGTCACTGGCCTCCATTTGCATCCGATAGGCGAGCTCAAAGGAACGAATCCTGGAGTCGAGTTGATCATCACCATCCCGGCTGTTTTGATGAGCCCGGTTTAATTTTTGCAAAAGCTGGAGTTGCTTCGATTGGCGGGTGTTTGATCGTGCAGGGTTAAGGTTAGGGATGATGGCCTCTTCTGCCTTTTTCGCCGGATTAACATAGGTGCCCTGATAAGTGCCCGGCAGAAAAGCGGAACGCCAATTCTGAGTTTCGGTAATTGGATACCCATTGGGACAAAGGACCACGAATCCTGGCAGATTTTGGTTTTCCGTTCCCAGACCGTATGTAATCCAGGATCCCATGCTTGGGCGGACCAGTCTGCCTTCCCCGCAGTTCATTAACATAAGGGATGGTTCGTGGTTGGGCACATCCGCACGCATGGAACGAATGACACAGAGATCATCTGCATGCTTGGCCACATGTGGAAACAGGTCGCTTACGGGTAATCCGGATTGCCCGTGTTTCTTAAAGGTAAAAGGAGATTGATAGGCAGCCCCAGTTTTACGTTCGGTGCTTAAACGATTTTCATCAGGTAAAACTTTTCCGTGCCATTTGGTAAGTTCAGGCTTTGGGTCGAAAGTATCAACATGAGATGGTCCGCCATTCATGAATAAATGGATCACTCTTTTGGCCTTGGGTGCAAAGTGAGGACCCTTGGGGAGCATCGGATTCCCTTGTTGTCCATTGAGTAATGGAGCAAGTGCGGATAAACCCATGCCCATCCCGCAACTCGCAAGAAAATTTCTTCTTGGAATGTTTAGGTTATGTAACAAAGGATGCATCAGTCGGTGAAAAAGAATTCATTGGACACTAATAAAGTTTGTGCAAGATCCTCAAGATTGGCAAGTTTTGCGTCGGGCCCCAGGAATTCAACTGCGAGTTTACTTTCATTATTTCTTGGATTCCTAGAGAGAATTTGCCGGTAAAGAAATTCAACCTGGGAGGAAGGATTGGCGGTTTTAGAACCGAACGCCTTCTTTGCCAGGGTGGTAGACCTTTCAATTACAAATGGATGATTGAATGCAAAGAGAGCCTGTTGGGGAACCGTGGTTTCCACCCGTTGGGGTGCGTGGATGTTTGGATTAGCGAAATCAAAGGAGCTAAGCGTTGGGGAAATATTCTGCCGGTCAATGTAACCATAGACTGCTCTTCTTTGTGAGTACGGCTTGGAGTGAAGTTTTTGGGAGGGACCGTGCATGGTTAAATTGAGTTCTCCTGATACCTGGAGCATACTATCCCTCATGGCTTCAAAGTTTAGCCGTTTTCTATTCATGGAAGAGAGATAAAGATTATCGGGATCTTTTACGGGAAGCTTTCGGGTTTCCTGTCGGTAGGTCTTACTCAAAACTATGGTGCGGATCATCTTTTTAATATTCCATCCGTTTCTCATGAAAGATTTGGCCAAGTGATCGAGCAGTTCGGGATGGGTTGGTCTTTTTCCCATCAATCCAAAATCACTGGGTGTCCGGACAATTCCTTTCCCAAAAAGATGCTTCCAGATTCGATTTACCATCACCCGGGAGGTTAAGGGATTCGATTTTTCGAGTATCGATTCAGCGAGTTCGAGACGCCCGCTTCCCCGAGTGTAAGTTGCTCTTTCCACTCCACTGGGAGAAAGGGCTACAGGAAAGCGACGGGGGACACGATCTCCACGGGCACCAAATGTACCCCGTAAAAAAACATATGGATCCTGGATATTTTCTTTATCCAATAGAGACATTGCCCTTGGGGGAGCACCCGGATGTGTGGCCTCATGATTTGCCACTTTCTTACGGAGGTTATTTTTATGATTTCGATCTTTTTGGGTAAAATACTTCTCAATTCCTTCAGGCTTAATATTCGCCGGGAATCCATTCGCAGAAACGGCAAATAAAAGCCCCTTTTTTTCTTTTGCAGTCCTGGATTCGATCAGGGCACGGTGTAGTGCATCGGCATACCAGGAAATGAAATCAGTAAGTTCAGCGGACTCGTTTTCCTTAACTCTTTTCCGTAAAAAGGATGGGAAGGAAGCTAAGTCAGATGACTTCCATTTTCTGTAAGTTTCTGCATGAGCTGTGGATTTTGCAAAGTCCAATAATGGCTTCAGGAAGCTCTGCTCAGCTTTTTCTTTTCCTTTAAGGTAATCCCTCCAACGATTGGCCAACTTGGGATAAAGCTTTCGCTTCCCTGCTAAGGCTTCAAAGTCGTTTTTTGGGGAATCATAGGCCTCCAGTGATAATTTGATATATTGTTCGATACCTTCTTTGGATTGTGAGAAATCTAGTTTTGATTGCAGGTACTGATCCACTTTTTTCTGGAGTTCATTTAGTTTGTTCTTGAATTCAATGTAGGATGTGGAGCTCTCATCTGGTTTCCCGATAAGGGGGAACTGGCTTGGCTTACTAGAAGCATCAAAAATTCCGTAGAGTGAATAGTAGTCGGCGGTGGGGATAGGATCATGGAAATGATCGTGGCATCGGGCACAGGCAACCGTGAATCCCATGAGTCCACGGGTTACCAAATCGATTTGGTCATCGATAATTAACTGTTTGCGGTTTAAAAAAACCGGACCTGCCGTGAGAAAGCCAAGTGCGGCGAGGTCACCATCATTTGGCTGATCGGACAGGAAGTCGGCGGCAAGTTGTTGGCGGATAAATTGGTCATAAGGAAGGTCGTTGTTTAATGCATTGATTACCCAGTCCCGGTAGGTGTAGGCGTAGGGATATGCCCGGCTTTCTCCACCAGCAAGATATCCTTTGGTGTCGGCATAGCGGGCGACATCGAGCCAGTGCCGCCCCCATCTTTCTCCAAACCTTGGGGAATCTAAAAGTTTATCAACCATCTTCGCATAGGCATTCGGTGCCTGATCGTTAATGAAAGCATTAATTTGCCCGAAGGTAGGCTTGAGTCCAATCAGATCGTGATAAAGACGGCGGATAATAGTTTCGGGGTTTGCTGGCTTGGCGAAGTCAAGAGATTGTTCCCGCAGGCTTTGTTCCACAAAAGCGTCGACAGGGTTGTGTAGCCCGGATTTCGGGATTTCAGGATTTTGAATCGGTTTAAATGCCCAATGATTTTCGGATTTTTGAAAAATCGCTTTCATACCCTCCGGTGTTCCGATAGCCGAAGCCAAAGATATGAGTAAGGAAATGCCAAGAACGAATATCTTCGAGTATGTGAGAGAAGTTATCAAAATTACCCTCCAAAATATTTAGTTAAAAGCCCAAGTCAACCGCACCTGATGATTCGGAGGTCGAAATTTGTTTTAAGGACGGTAAGGTTTATTCAAAATTAATCACAATCTTCAGCGCCTGTTTCTCACCCTTGGCAAGGGCGGTCATTACTTTAGGAGTCTCTTCCAATGTGCAATGTTCTTCGATAAAAGTTTGTAATTCTTTTTGAATCCCGGGGATCATTTGAACGGCTTGCTCAAACGCGTTCTGATTAAAACCATAGGTACCAACCAATGTGATTTCACGGGAAATCAAGTCCTGAAGTGGTAGTTCAACTAGCTTGGCCAAATTGCCTATTAAGAGAAGGGTGCCTTTTTCCGAGACAATTTCAAAGGCTTGCCTAAAGGATGAATCGATGCCCACTGCGTCAATGACAAGGTCAGGTTTATCCCCCAGAGCTTGTGTAGTCTTGTGCACAATTTTAGTGGGAGAATCTTCCTTTTCAATGAGGACCGCTTGCCCTCCGAAATTTTCTGCCCGTTTAAGTTTTTCAGGAATCAGGTCAAGCACGGCTATTTTTTGATATCCTAAAGACTTAGCCACGAGTAATGCACAAAGTCCAATCGTACCTGATCCTATAATCGCAATACAGCTCCCTTTACAGTTTTTTTCCTGTAATCGGTGGAATCCGTGAAGGGCTACAGCTAACGGTTCGGCGAGTACACTCACCTCAGCAGGAATATCCTCGGATACGGGGATGGCATTGGACGCGGGTATCGCAAGAAATTCGGCCATGGCTCCACGAGTTCCTAAATTCACTCCGATTACCCGTTTATTCAGAAAGCTTGGATCACCCTCCTCCTCGCTGGGAGCATGTTCGGAAAGCACATTAAATACAGTGACTCTTTGACCCACTTTTCGGCCAGTCACGCTTTCATCAATTTCCACAATTCTACCCACCACTTCATGCCCCATTACCATCCCTGGTGCTCTTCTTCCACTTTCCCCTGTAAATCCATGTACATCACTTCCGCAGATGCCAACTGACTCCATTTTAATCAAAACTTCGCCTTCCTGTAGGGTGGGCATGGGCAAGTCCTGCAGAGTCATTTCCCAAGGCTGTTTATAGACGAGTGCTTTCATGCTATCCTCTATAACATTGTCTAATTAGATAAATCGATTAGATTCTTCAAAATGAAAGAAGATCTTTCAAAAGTGATCCTGTTCGATGGACAATGTGGGTTATGCAACAGCTCAGTCGATTTTCTGATTAAGCATGATAGTAGAAAATTGTTCTTATTTTCTCCCCTTCAGGGAAAGTTTGCTCAGGAACGGGTTCCCGATGCAGCTATTAATTTAGACAGTATTGTTTATTGGGAAGCTGGTACAGTTTATCACCGATCTTCGGCGATAATTCGAGTTCTTATTCAACTTGGTGGCCTCTGGGTTACCCTTTTTCCTTTCCTTTTTATCCCCCCTTTTCTTCGTGATTTTTTTTACGGGATTGTGGCAGGTAATCGATACCGAGTATTTGGAAAACAAAAGGTCTGCCGAATTCCCACTCCCGAAGAAAAGGACAGATTCTTAGAGTAAAGAGATTGAGCTATATCGGTTCTTTTTTTATTTTTTGATAACTCCATTATGTCTATGTCAAAAACTCTCTTCCTTTCTTTTTTTCCAGCGATCTCTTTTATTGTATACTTAAATGGTGCCCCCACCCGCGATGCATATGCCTTGGAGGAAAAACAGGTAAGCGGGGTCCCCGTTGATGCATTCGAATTGGATGATGCCAATCTGACCATTGAATTATGGGCCCGTTCCCCTATGATTTTTTCTCCGGTGGCGATGGACTTTGATGCCCAGGGACGTTTGTGGACCACGGAGGGGATTGACTACCAAAGAGGAATGAGAATCAAGGAAGGCCGATCAATCATCGTGCTGGAAGATAAGGATTGGGATGGAAAAGCGGACTCTTCCCATGTCTTTGTCACCGAAAAGGAAATCCGTCACGCTGCCCTTGGTATTGCAGTTTTTGACAACCGAATCGTTCTTTCTTCCACCCCATCGATTATCGTGTACACCGACATTAATCGGAATGCGGTGTTTGATGTGGGAGTTGATAAGAGGGAAGTCTTCTTAACTGGGTTTCGCGATGCGAGTCATGACCACACTCTCCATGCGGTGGTCGGTGCTCCTAGTGGGCAATGGCATTTCTCCTATGGTAACCGAGGGGCGGATATTAAGACCAAGGATGGCAGGCATCATATTTCCGGGTGCTATTATGGTTACAGCGACGGGATTGGTAAAAAGAGTTCAGACGGTGAGGTTTATGTGGGAGGAATGACGATGCGGGTCAATCCCGATGGCACCGGGCTTACCCCGACCGGAGAGAATATGCGTAATTCACACGATATGTTTATTAGTTCCCATGGGGATATTTATCAGAGTGATAATGATGATCCGGCTCATGCCCGAATCAGTTGGGTCATGGAACGTGCCAATATGGGCTACGCTGATCTGAGCGACGGGAGCCGGTCGTGGGAAGAAGTCGCCAAGTCCTGGGAGGAGCCTGCTGGATGGAGCAAGGGGCTTCGTTTTTCCCGTTCCCACTGGCGTGAAAATTACCCGGGGGCTTTTCCACCGGGCACGATTTATGGTGCCGGTTCACCCACTGGAAATGTGCTGATTGAGGACGACACCCTCGGGTTGGCCGGTACTTACCTCGTGGCCTGCATGGTGCGCAAGGAGGTGATGGCGGTCACCCCGCAATGGAAGGATGCTCAAATTGAGATGGGGAACCACCAACCCTTTATTCGATTGAAGAAAGAGCGGAAGGGCGAATTTTTTCTCCCCACCGATCTTGCCCTAGCTCCTGATGGTTCGCTCTTTCTTTCTGATTTCTACAACGATACCAGTCGGGGAACCAATCAGGTAAGTGGAAGTATTTATCGAATTACACGGAAGGACTCAAAGCCCTTGGTTCTTCCCCAAGTGAACTTTTCCACGACTTCAGGATTGGTTGAGGCGCTGAAGAATCCGGCCGTTAATGTTCGCTCCCATGCTGCCTATCTTCTTTCGAAAAAAGGGAAGGATGCGTTTGAACATGTTCAGGATTTTCTGGAAGAAGTGACTGGAGAGCCTGTGCTTGAGGCTCGTGCCCTTTGGGTACTTGCTCAAATTGGTGAGAGAGGAGAACAGGTAGTGGAGAAGTTTCTTGAGAATGAAAAAAATGAAAAATTACAGGTGGTCGCTTATCGTGCCCTTCGACACATCAACCCCATGGGCACGCTTGCCCGTGCAAAAAAATATGCTGACTCGGAAAATTTATCCTTACGAAGAGAAATTGCAGTCAGTCTTCGTGGTCTTGCTTTTAAGGATTACCGTTTCATTCTTGAAGACTTGATTGATGGATACGACGGAAAAAACCGTTATTATTTGGAGGCTCTGGGGGTCGTTTTTCACGGAAACGAAGAACAAATCTACAACCAGATTGTCTCCAAGCGTTTTCCTGAGCCTTCCATGTGGAAGTGGAAAGCCAAGAATCTAGCATGGAGACTGCATACACCAGAAGCAATTCGCGATATCGACCTTTGCATTCGTGCTCAAAAACCACCGGTGGATGAATTTCGGCTACTCGCCATGGCTTTTGCCAGTTTTCGTACCGATGAGGAAAGGCAGGACCGGGTTGACCGCTTGCAGGCTCTTGCTCAGTTACCCGCATTTTCTGCTGAGTACTATCAAGTTTCGGTAGATGAGATTATCTCAAAAGACCTCAATAATTTACAGGGGGAAATGATGGAGACGAGTTATCTCATTCCTCAGCAACTCGGGCAAATTACCGAGGTTTCTGAGCCCGCAGAAATTGCTCAGTTGAAAGGGGATGCCACCCGGGGAAAGGCGGTGGCGGCAAAATGTTATCTTTGCCATAAAATTGAGGGAATAGGGGTAGGGTTTGGTCCCAACCTAACTCACTGGGGTAATGAGCGCACCGTGGAGGAGATTGTGCGTGAGATTGTTTATCCGGATGAGAAACTTGCTCATGGGTACGACAAGCCTGTCCGTTTGGTTTCGAAAAAGACCGGAAAGACCGCGGAGGGGTTACTTTCCAATTACAGTTGGCATGCCGGTTCCCTCAAGTTGAAGGTATTGGGCGGTCAGACCCGAAAAATTCTTTTTCGTCGAGCCGGTGCAAAAATTGATTATTTAAAGGAATCCTGGATGCCCTCCGCCTCGGAGATGGGAATGTCTGATCAGGATCTCGCTGATCTAGCGGTTTACATGCAATCCACCGGTTCAGGAAAGAATGATTCTACTTCCCCAGATTCAGGGGAACCTGTTCCTCCAACCGGAAATGAGCCGGGTTGGGATGTGGTTACCGGAGAGGACTTCGTTAATGTGAACTGCTTTCCCGATACCTGGCGCTGGGAGGGTGGGCATGCGTACTGCACTGGCAAGCCCACCGGAGTCATCCGGTACCGAGAGCCCTTGGAGAATTTTGAACTTCTACTTGAGTGGATGCACAAAAAGAATGCCGGAAACTCTGGCGTCTTTGTTTGGGCTACCCCGCAAAGTATTTCAAAATTAGCCGCCGGGCATGGTCGCCTGCCACACGGGATTGAGGTGCAGGTCCTTGACCTTGGGTATGCCGAGCACTACATCAAACGCCATAAGAAACCGGCCGACTGGTTCACCAGTCACGGGGATGTGTTTCCCGTCGGTCCGATTAAAATGAACCCATTTCCTCCCGTTGCGCCTAATGGTCGGCGCAGTTTTCCAAGCAAAGAAACGACATTGGGAATCAATCAATGGAATCGTTATTACGTCCGTGCGGTCGATGGCGAAGTTCGACTCTGGGTCAATGGGGAAGAAGTTTCTGGAGGAGACGGGATTGAACCTGCTTCGGGGTATTTCTGCCTGGAATCTGAGGGAGCCCCGATAGAATTCCGTAACATTCACCTGCGCAAATTGTCCGAAGTCGGAGAGATGAAACTTCCAGTACATGAGTCAGCACTCGCTCTAAACCTCAAAGGACATCCGGCATTGGGAACCTGGAAATATCTCAATGGATATACCCGTGAGATATCTGAAGACGGTCAGGTAACTCTTCGTCTCGGAAAGGGTTTGATTTGGAAACGCCGCTGTATTTCCAAGTCAGAAAATGAATTCGTTTTAGAGGGAAATTTGGTTCACAAATTGATTGGGGACACTTTACATATCGAAGGTAAATATAAAGCGGTCAAGGAATAGGTTGACCCATTTCAAAGTCATCTTCGTTATGGTACTATGTGTAGATTTTTCTCCTCCATCTTAATTTTTCTTTCCTTCCTTACATCGGTTTCGCTACTTGCCCAACCAAGATATTTCAATGATTTAAAGCTTGGTTCCGATTTCCAAAAAGGATTGGAAGAATTATTGGAAGGCAATCAATCGGTTCGACTCGCCGATTTAAAAAGACAACTCACTCAAAAGCATTCCAAGGTTGTGCTCGGAGAGATTCCAATCCACTCCGTTTCACCCAACAAGCTTTACGATCAGGTATCAAAATCTGTTTTAGTAATGGGCAGGCTTTATAATTGTGGGAAATGTTCCAAATGGCATATCTCAATGGCTTCTGCTTTCGCTATTGGGCAAGATGGTATCATCGTAACCAATCATCATGTGTTGGAAACAGATGAAGGAGAAATTCTGGGAGCTATGGATGCTGAGGGTACTGTTTATGGAGTTGAAAAAGTTCTCGCTGCAAATCAGGAAGACGATCTTGCCATTTTAAAGTTACGGAATGCCAAATTAATTCCAATGGCTCTTGGTAAGCCCGCAAGTGTGGGAGCGGATGTCTGGGTAATCAGTCATCCGAATAGAAAATTATACACGATGACAAAGGGTATGGTTTCCCGCTATCACATGATTTTTAAAAACGGTCAAAAACCCGGTCGCAGAATGTCGATTACTGCTGACTATGCCAAAGGATCAAGTGGAGCCCCATTGTTTAATCGTAAGGGACAGGTGGTGGGTGTGGTATCATCAACTAGTTCTATTTATTATACCGTAGAGAACGGGAAGAAAGAAAACCTGCAAATGGTGGTCAAGAATTGTATCCCTGTGGAATCAATTCATGAATTGATCCAGAAATAATTTGTTGTCATAGGCTGGAAATAGCGCCCCTGCCACACTCTGTCATCGCGAGGGCATAAGCCCGTGGCGATCCACTGGCCCTCACTAAACGAAGAGACAAGTCGCCCTCGTCCTCCGAGACACAATGGATTGCCGCTTCGCTCACTTCTGTTCCCTCCTCGCAATGACAAAATGAGAACTTCAAACTCATCACTCCCTTCATGGTAAAAATAACACTCTTGTCATCGCGAGGGCGAAGCCCGTGGCGATCCACTGTGAACCAAAAAGCGAACCGCATACTCAAATTCACCCCCTGCAAACTCGTTTGACAATCCTCTTAAATATTTATTCAGTGGGATTGTTTATCTGCCTTTTGTTATGAAAAATCTTTTTATATTTCTTTTCTTTTTATTTTCATATGGAGTTCTTTGGTCTGCCAGCCCGGTACCATATTCGGGCAAGGTTGCGATCCGTGCGGTGAATTATCATGGCGATGCCAACTTCACTTTTTCTTTGCGCGATGGGAACGATACTATCCATTGGCGAAATGGTAAACAAGCAGGAGAAACTATCAAGGTCACGATTCGTAATGGCCGGTATAATGTTCTTTTGGGAGGTCAGGGGATGAATTCATTATCACCGCAATTATTTCTCAATCATGATAAGCTTTATTTAAAAGTGGAATTTGATAACGGAGATGGAGAAGGTCTGCGCCATCTTGCACCTGATCAGTTAATTACTGCGACCCCTCGAGCCTTGGTTGCGGAATGGGCAAAAATGGCAGAAGGAGTTCCTTCTGGATCAATCACCCGTGAAATGCTTAGCCAGCAACTCCTTACCCAACTGGACGCAAACGGATCTTCGGCATCGGTTGGATCAATTACAAGGGATATGCTCTCTGTGAGTGTGTTAAATGAATTAAACAAGACAATTGTCATTACCCGGGACATGTTGCCACAGGATGTGCAGAATGATTTGAATAAAACGATAGTTATAACACGCCAAATGCTATCTGCTGATGTATTGGATGACTTAAATTATTCTATTTCTTCCGGATCTATTTCTTTGGACAAGCTCGCCCCTGAAGTGCGAAGTGATTTGAACCGCACGATTACCCATGATGATCTTTCTACACAAATTAAATTCGACCTCAACCGTACCATCACCCCGCAAATGCTCCAACCTTCTTCGATCACCACTGCCCAGTTAAACGAACAGATCCTTAAATATTTGAAGCCGGAGATTACCCTGGCTCCACAGGCCCCCGGTCTCATTTTCAACGGACAGACCATCACCTTACACTCCCGTGCGGAGGGCAAGTATTTGACTTACCAATGGTATAAAAATGGGCAGGCAATTGCGGGTGCGGATAAAAAACGCTTCGTGATCGAGGATGTAAATGGCACGCAGCACGACGGAAATTATACCCTTGTGGTGAGTAATGATTTTGGATCGATCACCACTCAACCGACTTCGCTTGTGGTGGACGGTACCCCGACAAGCCATACCGTGGCTTCGATCAGCATGGATATGATCTTCTGTCCCCCGGGGACTTTTACGATGGGCAGCCCGACCAATGAAACCGGTCGGGCAGGGGACGAGACCGAGCGTCAGGTTACGCTGAGCCATGGATTCTACCTCGGTAAACACGAGGTGACGCAAGCTCAGTATGAGACGATAATGACAGGAAATCCCGAGGGTTTAAATGCCAAGCCAAGTAATTGGCCAAATAACAATGACAGGCCCGTTGAGAAAGTGTCATGGAATGATGCTCAAATATTTCTCACTCGGTTGAATGAAATGGAGCAGACCGCGGGGCGCTTACCAACGGGTTGGAAATATGTTTTGCCCACGGAAGCGCAGTGGGAGTATGCCTGCC
>Ga0233432_10001658_pt1 | contig 21374 bp, 23 predicted proteins | sample SI_122_August201_6_FD_179870 | JGI IMG/M metagenome (GOLD analysis project Ga0233432, IMG submission 179870) | Seawater microbial communities from Saanich Inlet, British Columbia, Canada - SI_122_August2016_10_MG | ecosystem: Environmental > Aquatic > Marine > Inlet | place: Canada: British... | reverse complement strand
AAATGCCCCTCAGCACCTTCCTTTCTTTGCTGCTTTCCTTTGCTATTTCTTTTTTTGGTTTTGGCAAATACGTCACTGGAAGGTCAGCTGGTTTTCCACCCTTGAGCACGAGTGCACCCATGCCATAACAGCTTGGGCATGTGGATGCAAAGTTGTTGGACTCAAGGCCACCTGGAAAAAGGGTGGAGCCTGTACCTACCAAGGAAAAACCAATTGGCTCATCCGCCTCACGCCCTATTTCCTTCCAACCCTTTGTCTTCCTATCATCGTCGTTCACCAATTCTCTCCCCTTGAGAGCTCACTTCTTGAAGGACTCCTTGGTGCAACCTTGGCCTACCACCTCACATCAACTCTTCGCGAGACACACAAAGGCCAGACCGATCTAAGCAAAAGTGGCTGGATTTTCGTCTTATCCTTTCTTCCCGGAGCCAACCTCTTGGTCTACACTTGGCTGCTCCAACAAGTTCATCCGACCCAAGGTTGGCTCAACCCCATCGCTGGGCAATTAAAATTCATCTTGAATCAAATACAGCGAATCATCAGTTAACGGGTGCACTGCGCTTCAGCGCAAATCTATCACTCTTAGCCCATACCTCTTCGCCAAACGTGCCATCGAGCCCGTCCCCTTTCCCCCAGGGAATAGCACGACCACGTCAGCTTTTTTCGCCATTTCTTCATTTCTAATAGGGCCAGCCTTTCTTCCCAACTCCTGCCAACGAGCTTCGACCACCTCCACCGGGACTCCTCTTGATCGCGCCCAACATTCGCCCGAAGCATCGACTCCTGAGGCTCCCCCAGAAATAACTAAGCTGATTTCCTCACCAACTTCTTGATCTAAACGAGCAAAATCATCTTCGCTCAATTCGTGATCTCTCCCTCCTGCGATGATCACCTTCACCCTATCACCTTCATCATCACCTCAGTTTAAAAACCCTCTTATCTTTATCTACTCGAGCTCATCTTTTCAAAGTAAAAGTCTCCCTTGGCAGGAAGGCCCTCAGAGAGATAATGACTTCATGCGTGGAATAGCCATCCTCACCCTCATCTCCCTAACTTCCATTTCTGTGTTTTGGTACACAGAGGTGGCAACGCCGTATCAAAAAGAATTTACCCAAGGCAAAGCTAAAGAAGTTGGGGGAGCTGTTTTGGAAACGGGAGCCTCTCTCAGTAAGAAAGTCATCGGAACTGGAGAAGAACTTTATGATGATCGAGAAGTTTACATCGATCAAGCCAAAAAGTTTGGACAAAAATCACTCGAAACTGGCGAGAAGCTCAAGGAGCGAGGGCAAGAGTTTTGGAATGATCAACGCCCGCTTATTGAAGGAGCCAAAGATTCAGCCGGCAATCTCATCAAAAAAGTGAAGGACAACCTTCCAGAGTTCTAGCCAACTCTTCTGCAACATTCTTGCAGATCAAATCTTATCATCGATCAAGGTCCACTTAGCCCTTGGTTCATTCCATGAACCATCGATCTTCCTTTCCAAGACGGGTTCCATCATGAACGGCCCTTCAGCTTCAGCACCTTAGGATGATGGGCTTTTTCAGTCTGCGTCTAGTTCCTGCACTAGGACCCACGGTTGAGCCACCAAACATTTCATGGTTGGCGTCTTGGCAGCCAAAACATCAGGAAAGGGACTCACCTGTTCCATAGACATCCAATTCTTGATCGTCTCAGTGTCGTCGGAGATCACCGCTTCACCCACTGCAATTAAATCTAAACTTGGATCGACCACCACCAAAGCCCCCCTTCGGTGATGAGCTTTTAATATCGGCCATGGAGCCGTTCCAAGCTCTTCTTCTAACTTTTTGTAGAGTTCTGAATTCTCCACTTTTTTACTTTACTCCATATCCCTTGAACTTATCTAATACTTCTTTCATCTGGTCGTACCGCAGGGTAGGTGGCGGGCCTAAGGGCAGAAGTTTCAAATAACACTCAGCCACCCACTCGATTTCACGGGCAACCCAGATCGCGCGAGATAGAGTCACTTCTCCAGCCAACATTCCGTGATGCTGCATCAAGATAGCATTACGATCCTTCATCTCCTCAACAACACAATCGCTCAGCTCTTGTGTTCCATAAGTCGCATAAGGAACACAAGGCACTTCGGTTTCTCCACAGACAGCCACCATGTAATGAATCGCAGGAATGCTATGTCCTAAAATTGCCACCGAACTAGCATTCACTGAGTGGGTATGAACAAGGGCTTTCAAGTCACTCCGACTTCGATAAACAGCCTGATGAAAAGGCCACTCAGAAGAAGGTCGCCCCTCTTCTGGTCCACCTTTTAAATCAACAAAAACCATCCTCTCTGGACTCAAGTCCTTAGTCTGAACCCCCGATGGTGTGATCCAAAACCCCTCTCCTTCCCGAACGCTAATATTTCCAGAGCTACCATGATTAAGCCCAGAAGCATCTACCTCTAAGCACCCTTCATAAAGTTCTTCTCTGGCGTCCATCGTTTTAAGTTCCTACAAAAGTGCGCAGTTTGGGAATGTGCCCAACTGGCAAGAGGCCTTAACCTGGGTACCAAATCTTCCTTTGATCCTCTGACGAACGTTCGTAGGACCATGATCGGTCGATCAAAGTCTTGGTGTCTACTTTTGGCCTCCAGCCCAGCAAGAGTTTAGCCTTGGTATTATCTAACCAGGTGCTGTGATAAGGAGTCTTAAGAGGCAATGGATTCATTCCCTGGGTCTCCTTTAGATAATTGCCAACCACCTCATAGTCAACGGGCTCATCCATCGCGATATTGAACGTTTCTTGATGAGCCTTGGGATGATCGAGGGCCACCAACATCGCCTCCACCAAATCGTCGACATGCACAAAATTTCTCTGAAGAGGCTCGTTTTTGGCTGTTAGATAAACCGGTACACTTTTTCGCTCAACCTCAGCCTTCGGGTCATCGACCAACTCTGCAGGTTTGGGCCCACCGAAAGCATCATCACCAAAAGACAGTGAATATTTAAAATCATCTTTCTCCATGATCCATGGAGCCCGTAGACAACATCCCTTGAAGTTATATTGTATATAATACTGCTCTAACATACACTCTTCTAAAACTTTCGAAAGGGCATAACAACCAGGATAGGGCGACCATGGCTGACTATCTCTGACTGGCTCTGGGTGATCATACACGAAGTGACCCATTCCCGCATCTCCCCCAATCAGAACAAATCTCTCAAAGCCTTCCAATTCCCTCGCTTCTTCTAGAAGCCAGAACATACCTTTCACCGTCACATCCATGACATCTTCAGGGATCTCCTTACAAGTGGCCAAGTGAACGACATGGGTGATGCCCTCCAAGGCCTTCTTTACAACATCTCTATCGGAAATCGACCCTTTCACCACCGAGAGACGGTCGCTCTCAGGCAACGTTCGGTTGTGACATAGAGCTCTTACCCGGTCTCCTTCATTCCCTTTAGCAAAGAGAGCCTCAATGAACGTTTGCCCGACCTTCCCAGTCGCACCCGTAACAAGAATATGACGACTCACGCACTCACCTCCAATGCCAAACTACCTTTTAGATTACTACAACGTTCATGGACTTCAGCAACGTCATAAAACATTGATCGCTCCAAAACCTCCTTTCGACCTGAACTGAACCATCCAGCATCGAGTGCCTCTTGTGTTCCATTGATCCACGTTTTATTTAATGGCCACTTAACCCCTTCCTGACAGTAAGAGATATCTAGAAAGTAACGTGGGCGACCTTCACCGCCAGGTTGCGGTCGGCGAGCATGCCACAGAGCTGAGTGAACTAAAATCATCGTTCCTGGAGGGACATCGTCCACAATTTTTGTTCCTGGTAGGAGTTCATAACCAAACATGCTCATGGCTCCCCGTGAAGCGACCGATTTGTGCGAACCGGGAACAAACATCAAATCTCCAATGGTACCATTTAGACCATCCAGATAGAAAAAAGCGTGGACCATGGTGTGGGACCGGTTCGTCTGGGGGTGTTGCTCATAATCCTGATGCCACCTCACGCCACCATTTCCCGCCTCATGGATCGCAACGTGGTAGTGGTGCATTGAAAACTTAGGCCCCATGACCTGATCGAGAACTCCCATCAAAGGGTCCCAAGTCGCCAATCCCGCTAATCCCTCCCACGATGTCGCCAAAAAGCCACCTCGATTTTCTCCTCTTTTCTTCTCAAAAGCATCGGTTTCAGCTTTTAACTTCTCTGCCTTGTCAGGTGGAATAAAACCCGGGAAAGCCAAATACCCCTGCTCGTTAAAGAACTCCAAAGCATCTGGGCCCAATTGGCCATCTTTATCTGGACTAAAATTTGTGATATCCAAAGCAAGCACCTCCTCGCAAAAATACCCTCAAGAGTTTCTTAAGAGCTTGTTTTCCTGAAACAGACTCTCAATTTTATGATTGATCACCTACAAAACAACAGACAATCGTGACCTCGACTCCGCATTTTGTGATATAAATGGAAAGTCCACGCTGGCAAATTCACTCTGCTCAAGAGCACCAGATCATCCATGGATTCAATCGATCCGCATTTATCGGTGAAGACCCTCAAGAAGACACGGTTGTCTTTCAGCGAACCTTAAAGGGCAAAATCAATCTCATTCGTCCTTCGGAAAATGAACCCCTTGCCTTCCCAGTTCCAGTTGGCTCCACACTTCTTTTTGGTGGTGCTCAAAAGGGAGCTAGAACAGTTTTTAAAAACGAAACCTATGCATGCCAATGGATACGTTTAGGTGGGGCTGGCCTCAGAGCTCATTGGGCCTATCTCCGAGAACGTTTCGGTGATATCGTTTCCCTTGACCCAACTGGGCCGACCGTCGAAACCATCACTGGTATCATTGAAGATTTCTGCTCTAGGCGCTGGATTGAATCCCACCGAATCCACAACTGGATCAACCTATTCATCGATGAGCTTTCCTCTAAATCACAGACTAGCCTTTCTCCAGCCGAAGTAGCCTGTGAGAGAATTCGTGACAACCCCTTCTACCCATGGTCTCTCAAATCCTTGGCCTCCGAGGCTGGCTGCAGCCGAGAACATTTGAGTCGCATCTTTCTAAAAAAATACACCATTCCACCAGCGACTTGGCTTCGGCGAAGAAGGCTTAGAAGGGTGATACGCCTCTTGGAATCAACGGAGATTCCCATCTCCCAAATCTCTCAACTCGCTGGATTTGGAAGCCTCGACTCCATGGGTCGGCTTGTTCAAGATGTTCATGGCTGCACTCCCACCCATATTCGTGATTCACGAAAAACTTATACACCAACCCAAGAAGCCACCTTCAAAATTTAAAAACCTCAACTCCTACCAACTCGAGTGGCCCTTCAAATTCCAAAGCGGATTCCAACGACGAATCAGTGCAGCCTGGCCCAGCCTCACGCCATCATCTTCTACATTCCATAGGATTGCATTTTCAATCAGGAAACGGTTTCCCTTTGCACTGATTCGAACTCCTCGGTAACCTTCAGAATACCCTTTCTCCTCCACTTCTTTAAGAAGCCGCTCCCTAGCTTCCTGCTCATCAACTTCAGCAGAGTCTCTAGAAGGGCGCCCAATCCAGTCCTCCCAGGTCGTCTCAAAGGCCTCTAAGGCCTTCGCATTAGAGTACACAAAACGAGGTGGGCTCGAAGTATCGTGAGATAACAGGGCAAAAGGCGCTTCCCATAAGTCTTCGGGAGATGCTTCTTTAAAGGCGTGTTTTCCTCTCGATAAAACTTCCAAAGACTCCATCGCCTTAGAAAGATACTTTGCTAGCTCCTCAGTGAGCTTTGGTTTCAAGATGACAACTTTTTTAAGAGGCCTAGAACCGACTCAGCACTCTCCTTGCTTAAAGGTTTGTTTGGATTCGTCAGGAGTGTTCGTGCAACACAGGTGCATCCAAGGTGTTCTAGTTGGCCCCGTATCGCCATGAGAACCTTTTGACCTCCTCCGCCACTGTGTGTTGCCAAAGCTGCGACTTTTCCATTAAATGCTGCTCTCCAATCTGTGCCGCCAGAACGCGAAACCCACGCGATCGCATTATTAAAAACAGGGGGAATACTTCCGTTGTACTCAGGAGCCACCACCACCAAACTGGAAGCATCTAATAATTTGGCCGTCAGCTCCTTTGCTGCCTCAGGCAACCCCACCTCTTCTGCTTTTGCAGAGTAAAGAGGAAGGTTGAGGTCTACCAAATCCAAAACTTCTGCCTTTTGGCCTAAACTTTGACCAACCTTGAGTAGTTGTTCAGCTAAATCTCGATTTGCCCCTTGGGAAGCCAGAAGGATCAACATGGTTTATACCTTATGAATATAGAAATATTTTAGAACTGGAATCCATTTCAAAAAAGACCTAAGACGTCTCTTCTTCATAACGATCCAATCAACCTTTTAACAGAATCTAGCCTACTTCAATTTTATCTCCGTGAACCAGAGTCGAAATCCATCACCTCTTTTCTCATGATTTAATCATGCCCAATAAAATTTCGTTCAGTTCACCTCTGGGTTTGCCTCACCCTCCACCTTCGTAATATCAAAGGCTCGTGAGGAAATGACGATGAAATCTCCCAAGGCACAACCAGCAAATCAACGAAAGGCACAACTTTGAAGGTCGCTGTAATGCTTAGCGGCACGGGTAGCACCTATGCCAACATCGCCAAGGCTGTCGAGGATCGTCGACTTCCCAACATAGAAATTGAACTCGTGGTGTCCTCCAAAGCCCAAGCTGGGGGCGTCGAAAAAGCCCAGTCATTTGGTCATGCTGTCCATATTATCGATCCCAAAAACACGGGATTTCACGATGATTTAAACCAGCGCCTTGAGGCTTTAAATCTAGATCTTGTCGTGATGGCTGGTTTCATGCACCTCTGGAAGCTCTCAAAAGCCTTAGAGGGCAAAGTCATCAACACCCACCCCTCACTCATTCCTGCCTTCTGCGGCAAAGGAATGTACGGTCACCATGTTCACCAGGCCGTGGTTGAACGAGGAGCCAAAGTCTCCGGGTGCACGGTCCATCTAGTCGACGGGGTTTACGATCACGGAAGAATTCTGGAACAGCGAGTGGTTAACGTAGAATCCGTCGACAACGCCGACACCTTGGCCGAAAAAGTCCAGGTGGCAGAAAAGGCCTTGTTGCTTCATGTGATCCGGAATTGGCCCCATTATCGATGACTCAAACCAAGCGACTACTGCCAAAAGCTATCCTCCTAGGAAGCTTAGCATTTTCATCCATCCTCACCGCAGAAGAGGCTGAGGGGAACCATTTTATCGTCTCCAAATTGGCCGGAAGTGATCACCCTCGCACTCGAAACGAGAAAGCTCACCTCCAATTTCGCTCTGGAGACTACCTAAAAGCCTCCAAAACATTCGAGGCCATTTTAGCCAACGACCCATCCAATGGCCAAGCTTGGTACAACCTAGGAATCTCCCAGCTCAATCTCCAAAATTATGGTTCAGCCATCCGCTCTTTCCACACCGCCATGAAAACAGGTCTGGGAGAAAAGCCACGCTACCACCTCGCCCTCGCCCTGGTCAACCAAGGCGAAGTCATTGGAGCCATCGACCATCTGAAATCAGTTGTGAAAACCCAACCCAAACACGATCTGGCATGGACCTTACTCGGTCGCTGCTTCGAAACCTACGGTCGATTTGGCCAAGCTAAAAACTGCTATAAAAAGGCCCTCGCCATCGACCCAGAACAGGGCCAAGCCCTTTTTCTTCTCGAAAACCTCCCCCAAAACACCCAGGGCACCATTCCCAATCTAGCTGTTATGGCTAACAGCCTTAAAGCCCCCAGAGACGAAACCTCGACCACTCGCTCAGAACCTCTGCCCTTATCTAGAGTCCTCAGCCGAGATGGCCAAGCTACTCAAGCCCACCAAGGCCCTCTCCCACCTCTCCATAAAACCTACCACCTGAGTAGCGACATGCCCAATGGCGTGAAGCTCACCCCAACAAAAGAAGCTGACTGGACCTCTATCAAAAAGTCCCAGTCCAAAAATCGTCCTCTTCCTACCATGGCACCTCCCAAGGTGAACATCCCCCTAGAGGAACTCTAAACCTTTTTCACCGATTCTCTTTGCAATCATCGGAACTCGAATCTACCGCTGAACGAGCGGTTCTCTTTGGCCCCATCTACCCAGACTCCCCTGTCCGGAACGATGGCATCCTAGATGAGCTAGGCCGACTAGTCGAAGCAGCAGGAGGTGTTCCTGTTGGCCGTCTCGTCCAATCCATCCGCAGCCCCAAAGCCTCAACCTTTTTTGGAAAAGGAAAGATTGAAGAGCTCAAACGCCTTTGCCTTGAAAGTGAAGCTGATTTAGCCGTCTTTGACGAAGAGCTCACCCCTGCCCAAGGGCGCAACATTGAACAGGCCCTCTGCATTCGTGTTATCGATCGCTCAGAGCTGATTCTCGACATCTTCGCCGGTCGCGCCAGAACTCACCAAGCCAAACTTCAGGTCGAACTGGCCCAGCTTCAATACAAGCTCCCACGCCTGAAACGGATGTGGACTCACCTCGACCGTATCAAGTCAGCTATCGGAGCCCGTGGCCCTGGTGAGACCCAAATCGAAACAGACCGTCGTCTCATCCGAGATCGCATTCAAGAACATCAGGCCAAGCTCAAAGGGCTCACCAAAATTCAGGAAAGAGCCATCTCCTCCCGTAAGGATTTCAAAGTATCTCTCGTCGGTTACACCAATGCCGGAAAAAGCACTTTGATGCGTCGCCTCACAGACCCCGACGTCTACGTTGCCGATCAACTCTTTGCCACCCTCGATACCCTCACAAGAAAGCTTGAAATCCCCGAAGCTGGGCCATGTCTTTTGAGCGATACGGTGGGATTTGTCGACAAACTGCCTCACAACCTCGTAACATCCTTTCATGCAACCCTGAGCGAAGCAAGGGAAGCCGACCTCCTGCTTCACGTCGTCGATTCCTCAGACCCTCTCATCATGAACCACGTCGATACCGTCGAACGTGTCCTCGAAGAGATTGGATGTGGAGATATACCCATCATGCTCATCGCGAACAAGGTCGATCGAGATTGGTCTAAACTTGGTCTCGAAGAACTCAAGACCCGTTATCCCGACCTCATCCCTCTCAGTGCCCAAAGTGGCCAAGGTATCGACGATTTACTCACAGCTGTTGCTGAAGATATGCGAATCCCCTGGACAGAACTAGACCTCCTCGTTCCTTACAGCGAAGGCAAACTCATCTCTGCTATGGCTCAGTTCACCCGTATCTTAGAAGAAGAACCCCAAGGTGCAGGCGTCCACTACCTCGTCGAAGCAGCTCCCCAAGTTATTTTTGATTTTGACCTAGAAAACTTTTCCACTCGCCCAATCGCAGAGAAGGAGAAAGAGCCTTGGGAATGAATGCCCCCTTCTACGAAAAAGGCCTTGAATTCTCTTGTCGAAAAGATTGTTCAAAGTGCTGTGGAGGCTCCCCCGGTTACGTCTTCTTAGATGAAGATGAAATCCTTCGACTCCAAAATTGCCTTGGGGTCGACCAAGAATTTTTTCTAGATAATTACACGAAAGCCGTTGGGGACCGAATCAGCTTAAGAGACGTCGAGGAAGACAACTGGAACTGTATTCTCCTAAAAGATGGCAAATGTAGTGTTTATGAAAATAGACCCCTTCAGTGTCGTACCTTCCCATTTTGGCCACAAAATATCATCACCAAAGCAGAGTGGGAAGAAACCAAGACCGAATGCCCCGGTATAGGCGAAGGCCGACATTACACCAAAGAAGAAATCGAAGCCATCGCCATGGGTGACGAAACCATCGACAGTGTGAAGTAATCCTTCTTTGATCTTCATGATTGCCTTGAATCACTCATACTCAAATCGACCCCATGCCACCGAGAGCTACAGATCCCCGTGGTTTTCAAATCAACTGTGACCGAAGTGAGGACCTCACGACTAGGTAAACGACCAACTTGGTTCAATGACAAGGCTCTGGAACTCGAGCCGGTCACATCCTCTCTTCTCGTCATTTTTATTATATCCTCCCTCATACCTCTTCTCGGCTCGATCCCCTCGGACCTACCCTCCAGACCCATGCGGACTCTCCTAGCAGACTCTGCTGGATTATCTTGGGCGTGCTTCGCTCTTCTATGGAGCATCATAGGTCAACGCCCCGACCCCAGAGTTCTCATCATCCCCCTCCTGATAGCATGGTGTTGGGGAGCTGGAGAAGGTGACCGGAACCTACATCTATTAGCTCCTCATCTCCTATGGTCCCTCAGCACCTTATCTCTACAGAAAGTTGGATGGACACGTTTTCTAGGAATTTGGATCACCCTAGACGCCATTTGGCTCTGGTACGCCCCATTCTTTTTTCCATCCTTTCCCTGGACCCTCACAGGCCCCATCACCCTAGCCCTTCACCAAGAAAATCCACTTCCTCACTCACTCCTCGGCATTCTTTTTCCAATCATCTTAACCCTCTGTGCCTGGGGTTGGTTTTTTATCCATCGCCGTGACGACCAAAGCTGATTCGGCGCCCCCCCCGCGGAAGCTTTGGAAAAGCCTCCTCGGCCTAATCGCTCTCATATCGATGGTTTGCACCATCTGGGTCACAACTGACTCTTACGAAGGCCCCACCCTCACCTTCCCAAAACTCTGGCCAATTTTACTCTTCCTAAGCCCCTTCATTGTAGGCCTCAAAGTCTTCGCCTGGCATCAACTCACCAAAGGCTTAGGCATCGCCTTAGACCTCAACCAAACCCTAAAGGCCTGTGTTTTGTCCATTCTCGGTCGTTACATTCCGGGCAAGGTCTTCTTCGTCGTTGGTCGACTCCAAGCCTATGGCCTCAAAGGAGAAGCTTTGAAGCAAGGCACCTTTGGCATGGTTCTCGAATTCATCTATGAGACCATGGCAGGTGCCTTCCTCATGATGGTTGCTCTTGGACTAGGCTACTTTTCTGGAACGACCAGCACGGTTCTGTGGCCTCTGTCTGTCTGCGTCATCCTTGGTGGAATTTTTAGTCCCTGGCTTCTCAAAAGGCTTAGCCATCTCCATCGAACTCTCTCCATCTCCATTCCAGCCCAAGGGAACGTCACCTCTTTGATTTTAATGCCTCTCATCTGGACTTTACTTCAATGGGCTTTTTATCTGGGCTCCCTGTTTCTCTGGATGGGTGAGCCCATTGGGCTATCGCTACAAAGTATGTTCGCTATTGGTGCGATACTAAGCTTTTCCAGCCTTGTCGGAACACTCTCCCTCCTCACGCCTGGTGGACTTGGAGTTAGAGAAGCTATGGCCACGATGGGCTTTACAGCTTTGGGTATTGATTGGCAGCAAGGGTTGGCCCTAGCTTTTGCTGCTCGCTGTATTCTATGGGGCAGCGAGCTCTTCTGTGGCGGGCTTTGGTTATGCCTAGATAAGCTCCGACCTAAACCCCGAAACACCTAAGCTCAAGAGAGAGACAAAACCCTTTTCATCACTTCGTCGTCAACCTCAAAAAGGTCAAAAGGCTCACCAACACGACGAATACTGGCGATGCAAAGTTTTCCTCCAAGGTGTTCACGAAACTCTTCCAATCCTTCTAATAGCTCATCCGTTACCAGTTTATCACTGAGAGGCAATCCCAGTTGAGCAATGGTTTCGATAATTCTTTCCCCTTCCTCCTCAGGCAACCAACCCATCTCCATCCCATACCGAATGTCGATGCCCAAGCCAATCGCCACGGCTTCACCATGACGAAGGCGATGTTGGGATAGGGCTTCCAACTTATGAGCTGCCCAGTGACCAAAATCCAAAGGCCGCGAGTTGCCTTTTTCAAATGGGTCTCCGCTTCCAGCAATATGCTTCAAATGAAGGTGAGCACAGTCGACCAACATCCGATGCCTCTGTGGAGTATCACTGATCAATTGCTCCTTGGAGCATGAGGCCAGAAAATCAAAAAAATCAGCGTCTTTGAGCAGAGCAACCTTGATGGCTTCAGCCAAACCAGCGACCCGATCTCTCTCAGAAAGTGATTCCAGTAAAGTCACGTCGTTGAACACGGCCAATGGCGATTGAAAAACGCCCCAAAAATTCTTTTTCCCAAAAGCATTCACGCCATTCTTCACCCCAATCCCAGCATCGTTTTGGGCTAACACCGTTGAAGGAAAACGCACCATGCGCACCCCACGGTGGGTGATTGAGGCAGCATAACCACAGGCGTCGAGAAAAGCTCCTCCTCCAACGGCCACGATCATCGAGTGACGACAGATCCCCCAGGTCTCCAAGAGGGCTAGCATCTCCTCCAACTCCTCGCGGTTGTTTTTGATGTCTTCTCCTCCAGAGAAAACATGCACACCAGCGATCTCAGTTGGGAGGCCCTCTAGCATGAGCTCCCAAGACTCTACCAGATCAGGTCGCGCCTTGGCTAAGCCTCCATCTAATAAAACAATCACCTTTGGAAAAGGGCCATGCTCTCGATGGAGGTCATCAAACCAAGCCTTTCCCTCTCCAGTGGCATCCCGAAGAAAGCACACCTCGTATCGATGAGGGACAGCAAACTCTACCTGAAGTCGTTCTTGGCTCATGTTGGGTAATAACTCCGGTACATGGCCCGAACATCTACGGGAGGGTTCCAATGGCGTTTCCAAAGATAAGTCATAAGGAGGCGTATGATCTGGAGGGCATTGGAAAGTCGACCCTTAGCTTCCCAGCGCCTAGGCGACGTCCAACTGATCAAGTGATCCAAATAGGCCACATTTCCTCCTTTAAGGATCATACTGAGCTCAACATCTTCCATCAAGGGTAGATCGGGAAAGCCTCCTCGCTTTTCTATGCTAGATTTTCGAAAAAATTGGGTCTGGTCCCCAAAAGACATGCCAAACCATCGCATTTTCAGGTCGTTCAGGAACATCAGAGGACCAAGGGGCATTTTTCCCCTATAAGCTAAACGAAAAGCCCCACCATCAGCTTCTGGAACTTTGCCCATAGCCTGTTTCCAGCCAGAGAAGAACTCTGAGCCAAAACGGGTGTCTGCGTGAAGAATCATCACCCACTCGGTCTTTGCCGATTCCACACCATGTCGTATTTGTGAACCTCGACCTTTCACCCCAGGCTCAAGCACCCGAGCTCCCAACTCACGAGCCACCGGCACACTCTCATCATCTGAACCTCCGTCTACCACAATCCATTCATTGATTGTGGAGGACTCCTTGCTGATCATCTCTCCAAGCTCCTTCAAATTAGAAGACTCGTTTAGGGCTGGCGTCACAACGGTCAAAGACATGGGCCCCTCTCCCTTTTCTCCCAGAATGTGACGACGCATTCGCCACTCTGACAGCACCGATAATAAAAGAATAGGTGCGACGGTCCAAAATGCACTCTGCCAACCTTCGCCGGCAGCCAAAGAAAATTCGGGGTGATGCAAAGCCAAAGCTGCGATTCCCATAAGGCAGAAGGTTGTCACTTTGGATGACAAGAGCGCCATCGTGAGTGGCATGACCCAATACCAGGGATGAAGGGTTGGAGCGATCAATAAGCCTAAGCGAAAAAATTGCCAAATCTGTTCATGCAGATCCCCACCCAACAAAATAACAGCCAATAAAATTGCTCCCATGGTCATTCCAATCGGCACCCATGCCCATGACCCAAATGCCCACTCTAACCAAAGGTGAGGGTATCCATTCGTCCACATCCCCTCAAACTCACGGAGACTGCTGAGCATCGCCAAGGGTTCAGATGAGAATGGCCAAAGAATCATCACTGAAGCCAAAGCGAACCACCCCCATGCCTTAAGAGTTTTCCGACGCAAAAGAATCAGTGCCAAAGGAATCGCCCACCACTTGATCCAAAATGCAAAAATCAGTCCCAAAGTAAAAGTAACGGTCTTCCCCCTTTCCAAGCCCAGGACCAAAAGCAAGGCTCCCAGAACCACCAAGCCCTCTAAATGAGCCTGCCCCACAGTTTCGAAAAGAACGTAGGGAGAGCAGAGGTAATAAGCCCAAAGGCGGTCTTTTCTCAAGATGCCGATCAAACAACTATTCAAAGCATGGAGGCCCAACCAAAGGATCTTAAGTCCTAACACAGATGTCGTGATGTAGGTTAGCCAAGCCATCAGCTCCAAGAAAAACGGGCCGTAAATGGCTGTCCAAAGAGGATGGTTCACCAACTCCTGGGAGACTAGATTTGATGAGACCTCCACGGGTGGAACTAGGTAAGGGTTCATTCCGTGAGCTAGGGCCCAACCCTCCACGATATAACGATGTACATCATCGTCGGCTCGAACACCCAAAAGGTAAAGCACTCCCAATCCCCCCGCTAAAAAAAGGATTTGATTGCGAGACAGCTGTTTCAATTTAACGAGAGTTAGCAAGGAAGCCAAGATCGCACTTAGAAGGAAAGCCCATTCCAGCTTTTTCTCCCAGAAGATCATCATGGATAAATTGAAGGCCAAAATAAGGAACGGCCATCCCATTTTTTCTAGCAACCCTTTCACGGCAGAGGAATCACCGAGAAAGATGGGTAATAATGCTGTAGGATCTGATCACTCGTTTGCCTTTGATCACCCATGCCCTTGGCACCATATTGGCACAACCCCCTTCCATGATATCCCCAGCCTCGACCTTTTATCAACCAACCCGATCGGTTTTTTTCAACGGAAAACACCAAACTTTTTAATGCTTCTTTCCCCAATGCTCGATTGAGATGTCGTCTAAATGTTAGGGCGTCCACAGCAATCGAAGCTCCTTGGTCGGGATTAACACGAAGCTTGATGGCATGACCACTATCTTCAGCTATCACCTCAACACTTTCAATCGTGGCTTTCGGGTCCACACCCTTAGACACCAAACGCTTCATCGCCTCACCAGGCAAGGTTACTTCCCAGTGGTAATGGGGCGAGGCAATACAAAACCCACATTCAACTGATGCATAAGGCACTCCCTCTAACGAATGGGTCCGAGTTTTTCCCCCACAAGTGCTCATGTAATAAGCCATCACAACTTTTCCTTGATAGGAGAGGACTTTTCCAAGGGTGTTCATCACCGCCTGCCGTACTTTTTCCGTTGGTGGGTTATGACTAAAAGCTTGAGACCTTGAGTTTCCCCAAAGATCGTAGTGACGTCGCCGGTGCCTCTTCACATGAAACCAAGCGTAAGAACGAGCACAAATCGCTTGAGCCTTCAAAGATTCCAATGCCCAATGGGGTTTCATCTCAGCCATCACCACTCCGGCAACATACGGCTCTAGCTCTTGGTGAAGGACCACATCAAACTCCTCTCCCTTACCTGCGACTAGCTCAAGCCGCCCTTTCCCGCGGGAATGTTCTACTTCTTTTTCCCATTCCAGAAAAACTCTGTCTTGTTCAAGAATCAGCCCACCCACCAAAAAATGATTGGATTTTCTGGTAACCTTGAGCACTGCGGAGTTTGAAGTGAGCTGAAATACTTTTCCCAAAGCCTCCTCGCTCACTTCGCCAGTGAGTCGCCCCTCTACTTGATAAACCTTTGCCTTCTGCGCCATCAACAAACGGATCGCTGGAGAAGGAGAGAATACCTTTAAGCCTTTCTCTTCAGCGAGGTGAAGGAGGAAGGCGAGTAGCCCAATGATGAGAAGGAGCCAAAAGGCCCATTTTAACTTCCCCTTCAACTCCGACGGGTCTGAACAACCTTAAGGCCGGAAAAACGATCTCCCAAACTCAATCGCTCTTTGTGAGATATCGCCGAAATAAAACTGATCAGAGGGAAGATGGCCACGTCCAATGAGCGCCATAGGGCTTTAATCAAACTCGATTTGAAGTTTGGTGCTTTGCCCTCTCCGTCGACCACCTTGACTCGGAAAAAAAGTTTTCCAAAACTACCCCCTAACCACTGCTCCAAGGCCACATGGTAGAAGATCGATAAGATCACCAAAATCCCAGCCATCTTCACGTTTACCAAAGCAAACTGACCCAGAAGTTCGGTCATCTGATCGGGAGAAAGAGAATCAATGTGAGCCATCTCAACAAGAGGGATCGCTTCTATGCCGAGCAACTGTCCCATTGATGAAACAGGAATGCTCAGCAAGAAAAAATCCATGATAAAAGCAAAAGACCGCAACCACAATGAAGCTGAGTCCACAGTGAGTTCACCTGTCATTTGAGCTTCGCCTTCCTGACGCCACCTCAAGACCATAAACAACGCCACCATCATCACGCCAAACATCATCACACTTTGAATGTGAGCTTCTTGTTCCCGTTCCACTTGAACTTTCGCTAATTCTGTGGATGGCAAATCAACGGTTTCTCCTCCACTCATGGCCATACTCAAGCCCCCATCTTCCCTTTGATACAGACCACTCCAATGACCATCTATCTGAACATAAGACACGAGGCCTTCTTCACTCAATCCACCAGGAAGAGGTGTTGCTCGAATTCCACGACCATCGAATAATAGGTTTTTACCTTCTTCACCAATTAAAAAGACACCCTCTTCGCCTTCGCTGATTCCCTTGAGGGAAAAACCAAGTAAGCCTTGGTCAAAGTGCCGGCCTCTTTCAAAGGAAGGGTCGAAGGCACAAAGGACTGGCTCTTCTTGATTATTTTGCCGAGGGAAGTAAAGGAATGGATACTTCGCAGAAGACCAAGAGAGAACGACTCGGTCTTTATAAGGAGATAAGAAAGGAAAGGGGCGAAAGTTTCCCGATGCCGACATCGAGGCAAACTCTCCATCAGATCGTCGAGTCAAAACCGGTGCCTTCTCTCCGGCTCCACTCGTAGCTAAAAAAGACAAACCCGAGGGAGCCTTCCGAATTAATTTTAAACTCAAATCTTCATTCACCTCAAAAACCGTTTTTCGGTAGATGAATGAAACGCGATTCTTTCCTTGAAATGTTGAAGATAACCACCCCTTATAGCTCACCCAGTCTTCACGACCCTTTTGCCAGAGGTGCTGGCGAGGAAGAATATTCATCGCTCCTTGGGACGGCATCAAAACCAATGGATCTTTTCCCTCTTGGGTGAAAAGTTGTGGTCCAATGGCGCCATCCTGAGCTTGGAGAGAAGAAACAACTCCTCCCAACCACAATAGGCTGAGTGACATGAAACGAAAAAGCATTGCCAACGGTGACCTTATTCGATCAGACATTCCTTACCTGCTCCCTTTAAGCCTTTGCCTTGGCCTTCTTCTTTGCCTCAATGGAAGGAAGGACCTTATTACGGATATACCAACTTTCCATCATGCCCAGAGTGTTCGACCCAACAAAGTAGAGCATCAAACCACTGGAGTAATTGTAGAGAATAAAAGCAAAACCAATCATGACAAACTTCATGGTCTTTTGCATCTGCTGCTGCTGAGGCTCTGTACTTTTAGGCATCATGGACTGTTGAATCAACATCGTGATCACATAAAACAGAACCAACAAATTGAGATTCGTCGTCCCATCACCATTTCCTAGAAAAGGAATATCAAAGGCCATTGTCATAAACTGATCAGGGGCACTGAGGTCTTTGATCCAACCCACAAAAGGAGCATGGCGCAGAGGAAACCCTTCACCAATCGTTGAAAACAAAGATATGAACACCGGCATTTGTATAAACATGGGCAAACAACCCGCCAAGGGGTTCACTCCATTCTCGCGAAAAAGTTCCATTTGCTTTACGCCCAATTGCTGGCGATCATTCTTGAATTTCTCCTGCATCTCTTTGATCTGGGGGCCAATCTTAGACATCATGAACATAGAGGTTTGTGCCTTCAAGTTCATTGGAAAAAGAACAACCTTCACCGTCAGAGTCAACATCAAAATGGCGATGCCCATGTTGATGCCAGGAATGGCATGGTAGAAGTCGAGAAGCCAGAGAAGAAAGTGAATGATCACGTTGATCCCTGTGTAATTAAAAAGAGTTCCATAGCGGTCTTGATCAACTTCATAAAGAAGCTCACGACTGATGGGACCTGCGTAAACTTTGTAGATACTAGATGGAGCCTCCGAGGCCAAAATTGTCATTTTTGCTCCCTCTGGTTGAGACTCAAAAACAACTCGATGTGAGTTAGCATTGCCTTCAGAAGGTTCAATGAATAAACCAAAATATGGGCTTCTGAACCCAGCAAAAGTCAAATCTCCGGAGGGGCTGTCAGCGACCAAACCAGCCGGCCCCAAATCAGTCAGCAAGGTTGCTGCGGAGTTGTCACCATAGTCTTGTTGCTTGAGGCTATAAACGGCCCCATCATTGCCACGGGCAAATTGCCCCTGACTGGCACTCGGATCTTTTTCAACAGCAGAAAGCGTGAGTTTAAGAGCTTGCCCAGACTTAAGCGCCTCATGTTCGACAGTGAAAAAATGAGAACCTTCCTCAAAACGATAAATCACCCTTTCTTGAGCATTCCAGTAAGTGAGGATAGGGCCTTTGTCTCCTCGAGTTTCTTCAACTTTCATATCAATGCTTCCACCTGACCTCACCAAGCCAGGGCGAGACATAAGAACCATGGCCTCCTCAGAACCGACGGCGGGATGGATGTCTTTGATCGCCAATTCGGTCAGAACACCTCCTTTAGAAGTGAATCGAGCTATGAACACTTCCGTTTCGATGGTCGTCACCACTTCCGGCAACGCTGGCATAGACACCGACACCTCCGGTGGCGTTTGGTTCGTTTTTGGCGCAGTGAGCGAGTCTTTTACTTCGACCGAAGAACTGGGGAACTGAGGCTCCTTGGGAGGAACCGAAAGGTTCCCTTGGGACGGAGCAGGATGGGCTAAGTTAGCTGAGGACACCACTTGAATGGGCTCCTCCATCATATCTTTGGGTAAACTAGGGAGAATGAGGGTCTGCCAGATCAATAAAAATCCAACCAGACCGACGATCACCAGAATGTTCTTCTTATCCATGGACTTCGTCAAAAAAAAGGTAATGAGCGACCCGATCGACGCCTGCGAGATCCTTATGCCAGGCGTGTCTTGTCCAGCCTTCTGGAGGATGAGCATCTAGCGCTTGGCGATGCTCAGCACCGACCTCTACGAAGATTTCAGCCCCGGGTTTTAAACATTTTCTAAGCCTCTGCATCAGGCGATAAAAGAACACTAAACCTCCCTCCCCTCCATCGAGGGCCAAAGCAGGCTCATAATCGCGAACCTCGGGCATGAGCTCACTCATCACCTCAGCCTCTACGTAAGGAGGATTGCAAACGATCAGATCGTAACCTTCGATCCCCTCAACCTCGTGTACGTCCGCCAGCTCCAACGTCACATCTTTAACCCCAAGGTTTTTCTCATTCTTCTTCGCCCAAGTCATCGCCTCAGGACTGATCTCTACTAAGCGAAAAGGAATCTTCATTTCTAAATTTAAACTTAGACCCAAAGTCCCTGGTCCAGAACATAGGTCTAAACCTTGGGTAAAAGGCCTTTCTTGATGACGAGCCAAAACAGCTTCCACCAAAATCTCCGTATCTGGCCTAGGAACAAGGGCGCCTGGACCTATTTTAAAAGGGCGACCATAAAATTCACGCTCACCAAAGATGTAAGCTAAGGGCTCTCGACGGCACCTTCGGCTCAACCATTCTTCAAATTTTTCGGTATCGAACTCATCCGGGGCAGGCTCGTTGGCTTTCAATACAACTTGTCCGGCATCTCCACCCATCAAACGGGTGACCATCAATAGAGCTTCTCTTACTCCCTCTTCGACTCCGACAGCCTCAAGTCGTTGGCCCCCTTCAATCCAAAAAGATTGTAGTGAAGGGTTCATGGTCTAGACTCTAGATTGTTCAAACTCATCGACATCGTTTTCATCGCTGTTCTGCTTTAACGACTCGATAGGTTTCCGACGATTTAAACTAAAAGAATTTTAAATGGAAAGGGGCGCACCCCCGCCAATCACTCCGGAGAGTACAATTCTCCAAAACGCTTTCGCTTATCTTCTTCTCGGAGGGCCTGAACAACTTCCTCCATATCTCCGTTGATGATGCTATCCAAATGATAGAGAGTCAGATTGATGCGGTGATCCGTTAGGCGGTTTTGAGGAAAATTATAAGTCCGAATTCGCTGAGAGCGGTCGCCCGTCCCAATCTGATCTCGCCTTTCACCAGCCCGTTCTGCGTCGGCAATCTGCTTGTAGTGATCATATAGGCGGCTTCGAAGCACTCGCATCGCCTTATCGGCATTTTTAATCTGGGATTTTTCATCCTGACACTGCACCACGATGCCCGTTGGGATATGAGTCAAACGAACAGCTGAATATGTGGTGTTTACACTTTGACCACCTGGTCCCGATGAACAGTAGAGGTCTTTCCTCACCTCATCATCCTTGATGTCCACGTCGATCTCTTCTGCTTCGGGCAAAACTGCGACCGTCGCTGCTGAGGTATGAATCCTTCCTTGAGACTCGGTTTCTGGAACCCTCTGCACTCGGTGGGTGCCACTTTCGTATTTCAGTTTGGCGTACACATCCGATCCACTGATCCCCATCACCAACTCTTTAAAGCCACCTCTTTCCGAGGGGCTCGACTCTAGAAGCTCAACTTTCCACTGATTCTTATCACAATAATATTGATACATCCGAACTAAATCACCGACAAAGATCGCAGATTCGTCTCCACCCGTACCAGCTCTAAATTCAACGATGCAGTCCCGGTCACCATCGTCTTCCTTACTTATGATTTGATCCATGAGAGCGGCCAAAGCCTGCTCGGAGGCCTCTTTGAGCTCCGGAATTTCAGACGCCGCCAATTCGGCCATCTCGGGATCTGAATTATCTCTACTCAGCTCCTCATTGTCTTCTAGAGCTTCTTTTTTTGCCTTGTACTCTCGAAAATAGCCAACCAAGTTGGCTAACCCACCATGTTCCTTTAGATACTGGGGGTACTTGGAGTCCGAGGCGATGATATCAGGGTCAGCCAGTAACCCTTCAAGTTCTTCGAATCGAGCTTCAGCCTTTTGAAGCTCATCAAACATGGATCAGCTGATCAATCCTTTTTCTGAGCGTCGAAATCCTTGAAACGCTTGTTAAAGCGCTCAACACGACCAGTAGCATCGACGATTTTGTCATTGCCAGTGAAATAAGGATGGCAGGCGTTGCAGATGTCAGTTTTGATACTTGCAACAGTAGCCCTAGTTTCGAAGGTGTTGCCACAGGTACAGGAGACCTTGCAGTCGATGTAGTCGGGGTGGATGTCTTTCTTCATGGTTCAGGCTTCCTGTGAAGGGCCGGGCATGGTGAGGAATCACTCCATTCGTCAAGGCAAAGGGACAGCTTCAACCCCCTCCCCTTTCAGTCCCGACAGGATTTCCACGCGCTGATTCAGCTCTCCAAGCTCCTCTGAGTTTGGAAAACGCTCTTTCACCTTATCCCTCCAGCCTCTAAGCTCTTCAAGCCGACCCTCTTCAGCCAATAGCCTCCCCAAATCCCCCGCCGCCATTGGCCCATAGAAATCGTCTTTGAGAGCTATCGATTCTAGTTTCGTTTCCTTTTCTTTACCTCTCAAAACCCTTCGGGCCAGCAGTAGT